>OGOF01001541.1_pt1 | contig 13728 bp, 14 predicted proteins | sample 1552621 | NCBI WGS metagenome assembly OGOF01 (sample SAMEA2580156, study PRJEB22360) | human gut metagenome | biome: human gut; feature: human-associated habitat; material: faeces | place: Denmark | collected 2008/2010
CGGATATTGATGCTTTGCCGGTAACTGAAGCAACCGGCCTGCCATATGCTTCCAAGCACCAAGGTGTGATGCATGCCTGCGGGCACGACATACATATGACGGTTGCTTTGGGTGTTCTCAGCTACTTTAGCGAGCATCAGCCAACTGACAACCTCCTGTTCTTCTTCCAGCCGGCTGAAGAAAGCGAGAGCGGCGGCATGAAGGCCTACCAGCTGGGACTTTTCACCGGTAAGTGGCATGTTGATGAATTCTACGGCCTGCATGATAACCCAAGTCTGCCGGCTGGGGTGATTGGCTGCCGGAACGGCACCTTGTTTGCCGGAACGACTGAAGTCAACATTGATATTCAAGGCAAGGGCGGGCACGCTGCCTTCCCGCAATTGTCAAATGACGCGGTTGTCGCGGCAGCGGCCTTGATTATGCAGGTCCAGACCATCATTTCCAGAAATATTGATCCGGTTCAAAGCGGGGTTATCACCTTGGGTAAGTTGACTGCCGGCAAGATCAGAAACGTAATCGCTGATTCAGCCAGAATTGAAGGCACGATCAGGGGACTTACCCAAAGCATGATCGAATTGATCGACAAAAGACTGGCCGAAGTCTGCCAGGGAATTGAGCTGAGCTTCGGCGTCAAAGTCAAGCTGGAACTCAACCAAGGCGGCTACTGGCCAGTTAAAAATAATCCGGAATTAACTGAAAACTTCATTAAATACATGAAGCAGGCTGACGGGGTTGAATATGTCGAAACGGCCCCGGCGATGACCGGGGAAGACTTCGGCTACCTCCTGGCTCAGATCCCGGGAACCATGTTCTGGCTGGGTATTGAGGACGATTCACCCCTGCACTCAGCGACATTAACCCCCCAGGAAAGTTCAATCAGCCGCGGCATTGCAGCAATTACCGGCTTTTTGGAATACCGGATGACAGAAGACTAAGGAAACAATAGAGGCAAATACAATGAGCCAAAACTTACAAAACGCGGACTTACTGACAGCAATCATTACGCCTTTTACGGAAGACGGACAGATCGACTTTGCCAGCTTGACTGAATTAACCAACAACTTGATTGACCAGGGCTGCAACGGCTTTGTGATTGGCGGGACAACTGGTGAGACGCCAACTTTGACCCATGACGAAAAGATCGCCTTGTACACCCGCTTTGGTCAGATCGTAAATGGGCGTGTACCGGTTATTGCCGGCACGGGGAGTAACAACACAGCGGAAACCATTGCTTTTACTGAAGAAGTTGCCCAGATCCCGGGCATCGACTATGCTTTGGTTGTCGTTCCGCCATACAACAAGCCAAACCAGCGGTCAATGATCGCTCACTTTACGGCAGTTGCTGACCAGGTTCACATTCCAGTAGTCATCTACAACATTCCGGGCCGGACTGGGGTTAAAATGGAAGTGTCAACTATTTTACAGCTGGCCCAGCATCCTAATATTGCCGGTATCAAGCAGTGCGCCAGCCCGGAAGAAATCGAAGAGATCGTATCCGGCCGGCCAGTAGACTTTGCCGTCTTTACCGGCGAAGATGCCCAGGCGCTGACGGCCAGAATTTTGGGCGCTGACGGGGTCATCTCAGTTGCCAGTCACCTGTACACCCCAAGAATGCGGGAAATGTACGATGAACTTTACGCGGGCAACTTTGCCTTGGCCGGCAGCCTGCAGCGCTGGCTGACCCCGCGGATGAACGCCCTGTTCATGTTCCCGTCACCATCACCAGTTAAGGCGGCTTTAGCTGCCATCGGTTACCAAGTAGGCGGCTTACGGTTGCCGCTTGTAGCTTTGAACGATGAAGAAAAGCAAGAACTCGCCACTGCTTTGAAGCTGCCGAAGGATGCATTAGCTGGTCAGCTGACGCGTGATATGTTAGAAGGAGATTAAGAATGCCAAGAATTTTATTGGCCGGTTTTGCCGGCTCAATGGGCCAGCAAGTCGTTAAATTAGTAGCAAGCCTGCCAGACTTTGAAATAACGGCCGGCCTGGCCCACCGTTTAAAGAGCAGCGATCCAGCAGACTATGGCCTGCCAGCAAGCGCTAAGCTGTACACCAGCCTGGATGAAATTCCAGCCGACGCAGCAGATATCTGGGTTGACTTTACTGTACCAGCCTCTGTCTACCAAAACGTCCGCTATGCCTTGGAAAACGGCTACCGGCCAATCGTAGGGACGACTGGCTTGACTGACCAGCAGGAAGCTGAGTTGAAGCAATTGGCCAAGGAGAAGGGAATTGGCGGCTTGATCGCTCCTAACTTTGGCATGTCAGCTGTTTTATTGATGAAGTTCGCCCAAGAAGCAGCTAAGTACTTCCCAGACGTGGAAATCATCGAAATGCACCACGAAGACAAGAAGGATGCTCCATCAGGCACGGCCTTGGCCACAGCCAAGCTGATCGCTGAAGTCCGCGAGCCCCACCAAACAGCAACAGACACGACAGAAAGCCTGCCAGGGGCAAGAGGCGGCGATTACCAAGGCATCAAGCTGCACGCGGTTCGCTTGCCAGGCTACGTCGCTCATGAACAGGTGCTTTTTGGCGGCAAGGGGGAAGCCTTGACCATCCGGCAGGACTCCTTTGACCGGTCATCCTTCATGAGCGGGGTCAAGGTTGCCTTGGAAAAGGCAGTTGACTTAAACCAGCTCTATGTCGGCCTGGAAAACATTTTGTAGACAGTATTCTTTGTTTTTTATAGAAAGACGATCATCATGCCAGAAACAGATCCTAACTTGCGGGATTTAGGCAACAGAAATCTTGCTAAAATCGCGCCTTCAGCCATCCGGGCTTTTGACGAAGAAATCTCCCAGATTCCGGGAATCATCAAGCTCACCTTGGGGGAACCAGACTTCGCGGTGCCAGATCATGTTAAAAGGGCCGCTATTCGGGGAATTGAAGCAGACGACTCCCACTACGGGCCATCAAAAGGGAAGCTGGCCCTGCGTGAAGCTATCAGCAAGTATCTTGCGGCAAGCAGACAGGTTGACTATGACCCGGAAACTGAAGTTATTGTCACTGACGGGGCAACTGAAGCAATTACGGCAACTTTACTGGGACTTTTAAATCCAGGTGATAAGGTTTTAGTGCCAACACCAGTCTTTTCCCTTTATTTCACCAACATTGAAATGGCAGGCGGGGAAGTGGTGATGATCGACACCTCAGATACTGGCTTTAACTTGACGCCAGAGCGGCTGGAAGCGGAGATTGAGGCGGCCGGCGACCAGGTTAAGGCAATCATGCTCAACTATCCATGCAACCCAACAGGGCGGACTTATTCCAAAGCTGAGTTAACTGCTTTAGCGGAAGTGATCAAGAAGCACCATTTGCTGGCAATCTGTGATGAAATCTACAGCGAACTGACTTACGACCAAGAACATTTCTCTTTGGCTACTTTACTGCCAGGACAGGTAATCTTGATCAGCGGCTTATCTAAGTCACATGCCATGACCGGCTACCGGCTTGGATATATCGCGGCTCCGGCAAGTTTACTGCCAAATGTGGCCAAGGCCCACAGCTTCATGGTGACCTGCGTGGACAATATCGCCCAAGACGCGGCAATTGAGGCTTTGACCAAGGGGCTTGACGATCCAAAAGAATTTAAGGCATCCTACCAGCGCCGGCGGGACTTCATGGTTGATAATCTGACCAAGCTGGGCTTTGAAATGGCCGTACCGCAAGGGGCATTTTACATTTTTGCCAAGATTCCGGAGAAGTTCGGCAGTGATGACTTTGCTTTCGCCAAAGATGTGGCTAAGGAAGCCAGAGTTGGTCTGATTCCAGGTAGCGTGTTTGGTAAAGGATCTGCTGGCTATGTCCGCTTTTCTTACGCGGCAGCCGATGACAAGCTGGCAGAAGTAGTCAAGCGGCTTGGTGAATATGTTGCTCAGCTCTAATATTTTTCCTAAGACAGCAGTTTGCTGTCTTTTTTTATGCCGAATGATATAATTTAGAAAGAATCTAAAGAATTAGTATGACAAGGAGCATATAAATAATGTCTGAATACCCACAACTTAACCTTGACCAAGCCAAGGGCCCAAAGGCAACTATCAAGACCAACCACGGCGACATCGTCATTCAGCTTTTCCCAGAAGAAGCACCAATGACTGTTGAAAACTTCGTCCGCCTGGCACAAAAGGGCTACTACGACGGCGTAACTTTCCACCGGGTGATCAGCGACTTCATGATCCAAGGCGGGGACCCGGAAGGTACTGGTGCCGGCGGTCAAAGCATCTGGGGCCACAACTTTGAAGACGAATTCTCAAACGAACTCTTCAACCTGCGCGGGGCTTTGTCAATGGCTAATGCTGGTCCAAACACCAACGGTTCACAATTCTTCATCGTGCAAAACAAGAACATGCCAAAGCGCTTCATTCAACAATTGCGCGATGCCCAATACCCAGAAGAAGTTGTCAAGGCTTACAAGCAAGGTGGTACGCCATGGCTTGACCACAGACACACTGTTTTTGGCCATGTAACTGAAGGCATGGATGTCGTTGACGAAATTGCCAAGGTAGCCAAGGACGGCAACGACAAGCCACTTGAAGACGTGGTAATCACGACTGTTGAAATTGCTGACTAAGAGTAAGTAAGAAAGGTTTGCGTGAACAAGAGTGAAGTTAAAACGGGTTTGGCTCGTTAAGTTAATATTTGTACTGGCTTTTGCCATTATTTTGGCGCCAAAGGCAAAGACTACGGCAGCTTCAGATGCTGACAAACCGTTTTACAAGAATGCCATGGTCAACACTTACGTGTATGACGAAAAAGGCAAACGGACCAAGGACAAGAAGATCCTGGCCGGTAAAGCCGTTGGCTGCTACAGCATGATTAATTATGTTGGTGACAAGCCATATATCATGATCGGCCAAAACAAGTACGTGGCATATATGAACGTGGTTGGCTTAGATTGCCAGTTGAACCATAACAGCTACATTTATTCCAGCAGTGGCAAGCGGATGAAGAATTCCGGTGTCTTGCTGAAGAATGGCCCGGTAACTGTCTATGGCGGCAAGAAAAAAATCAATGGCAGCAAGTACTGGGCAATCGGCGTTGGCTTGTACGTTAAGGCAAACAACGTTGAAACGCCTAAGGGCGAAGTCACTAGTGATCCAAACACGCAGAACCAAACAACTGAACCGCAAACATCTTAAACTTGAGCACTGCAAATGCAGTGCTTTTTTTGTTTGGAGGGGATACGATTTCGTTTTAGCTAATGGTTCGAATAATACATATTATGTAAAGTTTAGTAGCGAAAATCGCGAGAGAGGACGCTGCTTAGCCCCAGATGATCATTTTGCCCGGTAGTATTTAATACTGCGCTCTGATATAATTCAGATAATCTTTTTCACAATTGCTTTTGGATTGGAGATGAGTTTGTGTTTAGCTACAAGATCAACGATGAATTAGAGTTAGCCGTGCCAAGATTGACTGACGGTGAAGCTCTGTATGACTTAATTGACAGAAACCGGGACAATTTATCCTACTACTTGCCTTGGGTTGACCACGTTCATGACGTGCAAGCTGAGACTGACGCTATTAGGCGTGATTTAGTCAGGTTTGCTGAAGGCAAAGCCTTAGACCTGCACATTTGGTATCATGGCCGTTTAGCTGGTAAAGTCAGCTTGAATTCAATTGATGCTATGTATTCTGAGGCAGATATCGGCTACTTTTTAGGCAAAGAATTCCGCGGACGCGGAATCATGACGCTGGCTACCCGGGCTATCATCGATATCGCCTTTGAGGAATATGGCCTACACAGAATTATGCTGCAGTGCGCTGTAGACAATCTGCCAAGCAATAATGTGGCTAAACGGCTAGGGATGCGGTTTGAAGGCTGCCATAAGGGCCGGTTGATCCTTAGAGACGGCTATCATGATAGTAATGAGTACGCGGTTCTTGCTGAAGAATGGCCTGATGTGTAGAAAAAGTACTAAGCTACCCTTGCTTGAAGCTCAAAGTTTTACCACTGATTTCTACTGATTTCTTACGTGTGTTAGTTTAAAACTATAATTTTAATGACAGAAGTTCGAGATGCCCTTTTGGCTCAAGGATTTGCTTTATAGCAATTTTACTGAGTTTTTGGGCATTTTTTATTTTTCTTTTCTGCTTTTGATTTCTGTTTTATCAAGCTACAAAAAAATCTGTACGTATTGCGGCAGATTCACTAGCTAGTCTGTCAAATGACCAAGTTCAAGGATTTTGGCTAAACGACCAGATGATACTTCGCTGCTTCCTTCTTTTCACCATCAAGATTCATTGCAGCAGGCGTTGTTATTACGCATTCTTTCACCTGTTTCACTACTACATCCTTGCAGCTAATCAGGTCCTTTCGCAGAATTTTATAGATATAATATGGCGCGAATAAGCGGTTCACTTTTGGCAAGATTACCATGTCAATCAGACCGTCGTTGATCTTTGATTTGGGTGAAATTTGGAAGCCCCCGCCGTAAAAACGTCCATTGCAGAAGGCACAGAGCGTGACCTGGTCGTTAAAAAGCAGGCCATTTTGTGGCCTATGACCTTTACTTTGGCAAACTTATAGTGGCTGATATTGCGCAGAATTGAAGCTACATATGCCGCGCTTTTAAGCGCTTTAACGTCAAGCAATCAAGGCGTCAAGTCCAAAACAGCCAACGTTGACGCAGTAGCGCTCATCATTGACTAAAATTGTGTCAATAGGAATCTAAAGTCACTTTGAGGGTGGCTTTAGGACTCATCTGACGGTGAATCGCGCGGGAAAAGTCATTGCCCGCCCCAAATGGCAGGCAAACAACTCCATGGTTTGTGTGCACGAGATTTTGGATGACTTGGTTGAAAAAGCCGTCTCCGCCAACTGAATAGAATCGTGTTTTTCAGGGTAATTTTTAACGATTTCTTTTACATGGTCCTTGTACTCACTAAAGTAGATCTCGTAATCTCTCCCCTCCATCACCCTTTCGATGTTTTTGATGAGGGAATCACTTCTGGACTGATCTGGACTTGATTAGAAAAACATGCTTCATTATGATATCGACTTCCTTTTACAATAATTTAATGTAAGCACAAACTCGCCGGTTTGTACAGAAGCCGTAGCAAAAAGGAGGTAGCAAGGTACCGCCTCCCCTGTTCCCTCCCCCGCTTTTGGAGGTGAGTTTTTAGTTGTGCTACTAATTAGTAGCAGAAATTTGAAGAGATGGTATAATAGTGGTACAAAAATCAAGGAGATATTGGAGCCTATGGAAGTCTAAGATTTGCTGGATCAACCGCAATCTTCTCTGCTAATTTTTGAATGCTATCTGCCTTGAAGACAGCACCTTGGCTGATACCCTCATTTAAATCTTGGTCTAGTTGCGGATATGGACCAGCTTGATAAGTCATTGGCTTTTTATCTAGCAGGCAGAAGGTTCTTTCAAATGAACTTGTCCAGTCCAAAGCTTGCTGACGGAGATAATCGACAGTTGCTTGGTCAAAGAGGAAGTAGTAGTACCCACCGATCTGGTAAACTGAATCACCCCATAATGCGAAATCATATACTACGTCTTCATTAGTAAATCGCTTGCCTTCCCGGTTAACCCATAAGAGTGGGATGTTGGTCAAGTCAAAAAGACTTGCGTTGTGCCACTTTGGATCCGTCTTTGAGTAGACAGTTGCCGCATGGTTTTCAAAAATTCTCTTGTAATCGCTAACGCCGCCAGCTTCTTTGAGCATCTGCAGGCCATCACCGGTAGCTTTCCGTTCACCCATTGAGTACAGGTCATCTGGATCAATTGCTAAAGTACGCTTGATTTCGTCCTTATTGCCAACAAATCCCCCATCAGCCAAGATTACGGCTTTAGTTTCCAAGGTGATTTCTTCGCCTTTTCTGTTTGCTTTAACGGCAGTTACTTTACCCTGTTCTTGAACAATTTCTTCGGCCGAAGTTTCGGTCATAAGGACTCCGCCGCTTTCTAGAAATTTGTTCATTACTCGCTTAAATCCGTTAAACTTATCGATAAATTGGTGATATGTTCTGGGATGCTCCTGGTGGACTTCTTGAGTGTTGGTTACTAATTCAGTCTCCAAACCTGATTCAGCCATCCAATCGATTGTAGCTGCTGACTCTTCAAGAATGGCCTTAACCATTAACGCATTAGATGAATGGTGAGTATAATTGATGATTTCCTCGTAGGCATCTTTTAGGCTGTACTTCACTCCAGCTTCTTTTTGAGCCCTGCTTTCAACCGCAAATAGTCCTTGGGCACCAAACATCCCTGCACCGCCAAATTTGTTGCCTTTTTCCAATAGTGCTACTTTTGCTCCGCATTCTGATGCAGTTAATGCTGCACTGATGCCGAAAGCACCAGCTCCTACTACTACGATATAAAAGTTCATTTTGTTCTCCTTCAACAAAACTAAGTTACCTTTATCACTATGCTTATATCATAGCACGTATTATCGGTACCGCTTTCTTGATTGGTGTTATGCTGTATTAAGGTTAAACTTAAAGGCAGAAGGAGAAAAATATGTACAATTCTGAACTTGATACATTTCTAGCAGTTGCAGCAGCTGGAAGCTTTAGTAAAGCAGCAAAAAAATCAGGAATTGAATTTATTCAGTGGAGTAGACAGATAATTTTTGATTGCCAACAGGCTGAGAAGGCATTAGGAAAATATCAGCAAAAAATTGTTTTTGCATCTGGGTATTTAAATGGACAAACCTTAAGTGGTCGCCTAATTCCACAATTTCAGAAGAACCATCCTAAAGCACAAATATCTTTCAGAGAGATAAATGATTATCAGCAAATACCTGCTGAAGTAGACATTTTAGAAATGACTTATGCGAAAGAGGCACTGAGTGAACACGAATTCTCTTTCATATCCATTGTTCCTTCGCCTCTTCGAGTAGCTTTGCCAGCAAGTCATCCCTTAGCCAAGAAAAAGCAACTATCTTTACAAGACTTGGCAGCACAGGATTTGGAAATCGTAGTTCCATCTATTGCAGGTTCTGAGGATGTGATGTTAAGCAAACTTCTAAATGTTCGCCCGGCAGTTAAACTGCACTATTATAGCGTGTTTAACAAAGCAGTGGTCAATCAAGCACAGCTTACAAAGCATCTGTTACTAATTCCAGAGGCCTATTCGGAATTGTGCCATCCATATATTGTTAAACCGGTCTCTTGGTCCTTTGCAACTAGCTATGGCTTCTACTGTCGTAAACCAGTCCCCAAATTAGTACAGGAATTTATTGATCTCGCCCAAAAAAGTTAGTAGATTTTTTCACCCTTGGCATATGCTTCTTTTGCCTCGGCTAACGTCATTTTGTTTGGTCCACCATCGATATTTCATGAAACTGAAAGCGAAATAAGCACTCAGCAAAAGCAATCATACTTTACATAACTAAAATTATGGTTAGTGCAACTAGCATCCCCCTCCCCCATCATTCCTCCCAGAAAGGTGCTATAATAAACGTGTAAATCTTAGAAATACACTACTAATAGGAGGAAATTACCATGCGCAAAGCAGTACCGATGCTGGAGATTAACAAGACTGACTCTGAACGCCGGGAACTGCTCCGGCCATTTGAAATCACCCCTACTGACGGCTTTGTCTATGACTTACGGCAAACGCCTATTTTCCAAAAAGCCTTCACCTTCTAAATCCATGCAAAAAGCGACCGAAACTATATCATGTTTCGATCGCTTTTTTGTTAAAAAATCTATTAGTCTTGCTTAGTCTCTTCTAAAACGATTCCCTGGTAAAGCTTGACAGTAAGTAAGTAGTAAACCAGGTACAAGAGGAAGAATGCTAAGAATGGAATCCAAATCTTGTAGTAGGGGTCTGGCAGAAGAATCGTAAAGATCTTCAAGCCAAAGAGTACGTCCAGGCTGCCAAGTACCGCCGGTGCCACAAACAAGATGGCAATTTCTTTTCTAATCGCTGCCTTCAAGACGCTGTTTCTAGCCCCAAGCTTGTAGAGCATCTTGTACCGCAATTTGTCACTGGCTGCGGCTGACAGGATCTTAAACATCAGAGTTGAAGCCAGCATCATTAAGAAGGACAAACCAAGGAAAAGGCCCATAAATTCAAAGCCTGAGCACATTGCCGCGATTTGCTGGTAAAGAAACGGCTTGGTGAATTCCAGGTAGCCGTATGCCATTGAGTCCTTGCTGAACAGCTTCATTTCTTGCTCAGTAAGCTTCAACAATTTCTTGTTGTTCTTGGCAAAATCCTTAACCTTGTAAAAAGTGATGACCTTAGTCGTCAGCTCCTTTTTGGCAAAAGCTGCATCTGACAAGGCCACAAAGCCCTTGCTGGAATCTTCTGGGAAGAGGCTGGCGGCTTGAGCAGAATTTCTGACCGTAGCTGAAGTCTGCTTACCAGTTAAGGTCTTGGAAGTAACCTCAACCGTGTGGTAAATCCGCCCCTCCTTGTCAATCGCCTTCTTCTTGTCTGAAGATGCCGCGTTATACATTTGGATCTTGAGCGGCGTCTGGTCAATTTCACTTTTCTTGACATAGAGGATGCCATTTTTCTCATCAGCCTTGTAGCTGTAAGTAACTTTCTCCTCTGTACCGATTTTTTCAACCTTGTCAGCCAGCTTCTTCTGCTTGCCAAATAAGACAATATCGTAGTACATAACGTCAGTCATGGCATTCTTCAAGTTGTTGAAGTTAATGCCGACCGTAATAGCGCCAAGGGCCAGGGCCAGCATAATTGAGATGGCTGACAGGATTCTGGTATAGCCATGCAGGCGGAACTTTAACTGGCCCAGAGTGTAAGGCCGCATCCCTTTGTAGAGGAAGCTGTGTCTCTTCCGCAAAAAGTCGATGACAGCTACGAAGAAGGCGTCAAAGATTAAAAAGCTGCCCAAAACGATGGTTACTAAAGCGATCGGAATTGCCTTAAGCTGCAAAGTAGCTACATGCCACATTGCCCAGTAGCCCGCAGCCAAAAGCAGTACACCCGCGATAGCCTGGATAGTCCGTAAGACCGGCCGGCTCTTCAGCTTGCTTGGCTTCTGATCTTCTTTTAAGAGATTGATCAGAGTAGTCTTGGTCAGCTTGACCGTGTTCCAAGAAGCAGCTAGGAAGAACAGGGCGACAAAGAAGAGCAAGGTCCAGAGAACCGCTGGCAGGTAAAGCGGGTTAAAGTGATCCAGAGTCAGCCCCAGCTGCTTGACCATCAAGGATGAGACCAGTTCAGTCAGACCCACGCCCAAGATAATCCCAATCCCGGTTGCCAGAAGGCCAGTTACCAGGGTTTCAGCGAAGATCAGCTGGCCGATCTTGCCGCTTTTTGCCCCCAGCATCATGTACATGCCGTAGTCCCGCTTTCTCATGCTCAAGAGGAAGCTGTTGGCGTATGCCAGGTAGACCAGGGTTAAAATGGCCAAGAGGACGATCCCGAAGGAAAAAATAAACTTAGTTGCTTCCATGGTCAGCCGTCCCGCTACACTGGACTTTAAGAAAGACGGGTTAGCGGCCAGAGTCAAGAACATGTAGAAGATCATGCTAGCGGCGCTAAGGCCGGAAAACAGGACCAGGTAGTCTTTTAGCCGGCTTTTCAGCCCGGTCATTGACAATTTAAAAATCATGTTAATCCCTTTCTTTACTCAACTAGTCGGTATTTTCGCTGAGCTGGCTGATCAGCTTCTTGTAAAAGTCCTGCCGCTTCAAGTCCCCGCGCTTGATCTCTTCATCAATCAAGCCGTCCCTGATAAAGAGAATCCGGTCAGCAAATGATGCAGAAAACGGATCGTGAGTGACCATCAAGATTGAAACCTGGTCTTTCTCATTAAGCAGCTCCATCGTGTCCAGCAAGGCCCTGGAAGACTTAGAATCCAAGGCCCCGGTTGGTTCATCGGCCATCAAGATTGCCGGTTCATGAACCAAGGCTCTGGCAGCAGCAACTCTTTGCTTCTGCCCGCCGGAAATGGCTGCTGGGTACTTTTCCAAGACTTCGCTGATGTTGAGCTTAGCGGCGATCTTATCGACCTTAGAATCGATTTCTGAGCTCTTGACCCCTTGCAAAGACAAAGGGAGGGCAATGTTTTCCCTAGCGGTCAGGTTGTCCAAGAGGTTGAAGTCCTGGAAGATAAAGCCAATTTCTTTAGCCCGGAAGTCGGCCATCTGGTTCTTCTTCAGCTTGGCGATGTTTTTGCCGTTAATCGTAACCTCGCCGCTGCTTGGCTTGTCCAAGGTCGACATGATGTTCAAAAGAGTGGTTTTACCAGAACCGGAAGTCCCCATAATGGCGACAAATTCGCCCTTGGCCACGCTAAGCGAGACACCCTTCAAGGCCTGGAACTGCTTCTCCCCTTTCTTACCGTAAGTCTTCGTAACGTTGTTGACTGTTATCTCTTTTTCCATAGTTACCCCCTAAATCGTATCGGTGTATTACTGCTATGATACACTAAATAATACTGGAGCCTTTAAGAATTGTCAATAGGAATTTTAGTGATTTGCAAAAAAGTTGTAACAAAAAACAGGCGAAGCCCTCCTTTAGGGGAAAAACTTCGTCTGTTTCAGGATTAGACGAAAAAAGCCACTGGAGCTGTTGCTTGCTTCAGTGGCTGTCTGGTCTTCAGTTTTCTTGGCTTTTCGGGTCGATAAACAAGATTCTGACTTTGCAGCGGATGATTTAATTTTCCCAGCTCATTCCCTTCCAGGGGGCAGACCGTAATCTGCTCGTAAGGAGGATTTAGCTGCAGAGACAAGAGCTGCCCTACTTCGACTTCTTCAAGGTGCTTTTGCCGGCTCTTTCCGACAATATCTTCACCGTCTGTTTCTAAGAGCCAGCTTTCAATGTGCGGGATATCGAATAAAACGGGTTCAGTCATTTTTTGATAGATGGCCAAACCCAGCTGGATGATTTGTCTTTTTTTATCGATGGACTTGATAAAGGCAAATGGTTTTTGCGCAAGGTTAGCTCGAGCAGCCCTAACCAGGTTCGCGATGCGCGGGTTTGGCAAATAGCCCAGGGTCTGCCCTTGGCAGGCAATCAGTATCTTTAAAGCTGACTTCCATTTCTGGTTGGAGCAGGTACCACTCCGGCGTGCACTTACTGCCTCTTAACTCAGCTTCTGCTTCAGCTTTAGTACTTTATCTTCGATTTCTTTAATCACCTCCATAAAGGTCTCATCATCTTGTCCAGTTGGATCTTCTAATCCCCAATCTACCCGCTTTTTTGCAGGCAAATAAGGACAGCGGACTCCGCAGCCCATGGTGATCACGTAATCAACCGCCGGCAGGTCAGCGAGGGTCTTTGGTTTTTGCCCGTTGGCCAGCATATCGATGCCATAATGCTCTTTGATCAGCCGAACCGCGTCGGGGTTAACCTAATCTTTTAGATCCGTGCCGGCTGAATAGGATTCAAAGACATCCCCGGCCAGCTTTTTACCCAAGGCTTCGGCGATTTGACTCCGGCAGGAATTATGGGTGCAGATAAAGGCTACTTTTGCTTTGGTCATGATCTTCTCCTGTTATTTCTTCTCAAGCAGGCCCAGGCCGCTGATGGTAAGGCCACTGGAATCATTGACGAAAGAGAAAGTTGGGAGGCTATCCATGTCTTCATCTAAGGCTTCCATCAAAATCATGGCAAAAAATTCAAACCAGCTGTCCGTTGGCACGTCATTCCTATCATCTTGTGGAGTCAGCCAGAATTTTGTTGCTGCTTCTCTTGTTTTAACATTAAGCTCCAGGCCTATTGCGGTATTATAGAAGTCAAAAGTGGCTTTGAAAGAATGAACATCTGTATCATTTATCTTAATTCCTAATTCCTC
>OGOF01001545.1_pt1 | contig 13709 bp, 5 predicted proteins | sample 1552621 | NCBI WGS metagenome assembly OGOF01 (sample SAMEA2580156, study PRJEB22360) | human gut metagenome | biome: human gut; feature: human-associated habitat; material: faeces | place: Denmark | collected 2008/2010
CAGTTTGTAATGTAAAAAACATATTATGCCCGACTGTAAAAATGTAATGGTTCTCCCCTACAGACAATACACAATTTTCATCACATCAAAACATATTATATAAACATAAATATTCATCCGCCTCTACGGCTCTTCTGTAAATAGAACGGGGATGCGTTGCCGCATCCCCTGAAAATTACATATATCATATCACAGATTTTAAGATAAAGATATTCGATTAATTATTTAGCTGCTTTCTTTCTCTTAAGAACAAAGAGAAGAACGCCTGCACAAGCGATAAGTGCTGCACCGCCAACATAGAACATCATTGTACCCATACCACCTGTCTTAGGAACAGTTACAGGGTAGTTAGCAACAGCAACATTGTCACCGTCTGCAATGTTACCTACAAATGTATACTCCTTGCTCTTGTCAATGCTTACTGTAAATACTGAGCTGTTGAGGTTGTAGCCTGTAGGAGCTGCTATCTCTTTTGCATAGTATGTCTGTTTAGCATCAAACTTGAATGTTGTTATTGTGCCTTCGAGAACAAATGTAGCCTCACCGGTAGCGTCTGTCTTAGCAACTACTTTCTTGCCGTCAACTATAAGAGGTGTTTTAGCTTCTGCGTCTGTGAATATCTGGAATTCAGCGTCAGCAAGCTTCTGAGTTGTGTCATTGCCGTTAACCTTAACAACCTTCATGCCGTATGTAAATACATCAGGTGAATTTTTACCGGGTTCAAAGTTTGTATCAGAATCGTTGCCGTAAACAAGACCGTCTGTGTTGGTGATAGGTGTGTTGAGCTTAGCTTTTTCGTTTAAATCAGCTGTGTATGTAACAACAACTGTTTTGGCATCATAGAAATCCTTTGATTCAAGTGTAGCAGATTCGAATACAACTGCGAATGTAGCAGTTGCCTTACCGTTCTTGCCTGTGTAAGTATAGTTCTTTTCAATAGAGTAATCTGTACCCAAAGTAAGAGCATCAACTGCGCCGTCGTACTTAACTACAACTGAATTCTCGTTGAATGTAAGACCTTCATCCATTGTATCAACGATTGCATACGTTTTTAGCTGGTTGTCGATTGAACCTGCTGTTGAAGCTGTAAGTGTGTAGGTTACAGTCTTATCGTTGTCGCCTACATATTGCTTGTCAGCTGCCTTGTCAACTGATACTGAGCTTGTTGAAACCTTTTCAGCAAGGTTGTACGCTGTCTGGTCAACAGAAACATACTCTTTGCCGTTGAAGTAAGGAAGTGCTGCGAGTGAGCTCTGAACACCAGTTACCTTAGCGGGCTTAGAAGTACAATATACATAGTAAAGACCTGGGTCTGTTACTGTTGCAGTAGCCTCTGTAACTGTTGAAGAAAAGCTGATTGTTGTAGCAGCTGTACCGAATGCAGCTTTGTCTGTCTTGTAGAGGTTATCACAAGCCGTGATGATTTGCTGTGACTTTGCATCTGAGTATGTGCCATTTACAGCATCCTCAAGTGCTTTGTCGGTGATAGTACATGAGTACTTACCTGTTGTAAGGTTGAGGTCTGCAATCTTGAAGAAGCTGAATGTGTAATTACCGACTTTGTCAGTGTCAGTTGCATCAACTGCAAGTTTGTACTTAGCTGAATAGCTCTCTACTGCACTTGCTGAGAATGGGATCATGAGAGCAATCATCATTACTGCAAGAACAGCTGCAAAGATTTTCTTTGTAGTTTTCATTTTTCTTTCTCCTTTGTGTTTGATTTAATATATGTAATTATATTCTAACCGAATGGTTAAACGGGTTGGGGTGGCTGCATGGCAGACACCGGCTAACAACGGTGTCCGTAGCAGTCAAAGAGGTTTTTTATGAAAGAAACATCTGATTAAAATATCATCTGTTCTAACAATTTAAATCATATCGGGTTACTTTCTGCGTCCTGCTCTGCGTTTTTTACGAACTTTTCCGTAATAGATTGCGTAGCCCGTGAACATTGTCACCGCAAGACCTGCAACCGACAAACCGAGAACAACATAGCCGTTCATACCTTCACCGCTCGCCTGTGGCATTGTGATTGCACCGTCAACATAATTATATGTAACATCGTACTTACCCTCAACAGGAAGTGTGAAGTAGGAAAGTGTGTAGTTCGGGGTGTAACCCTCTGACGGTTTGTACTCAAACAGACAGTATGTTTGATATTTTGAAGTACCTGTTATATAATTGTCGGAACTTTCGTTCCATACAACTTTACCGTTTGTTTTTGTAAACTCGCCCTGACCGTCCTTGAAGATTGTCAGATTGTCAAACACAGCCTGACCGTTGCTGTCTGTCTTTTTAGAAACCATAAGAGTTTTCATTGAGGCATCATTAATGATTGTATTGATATCATCTGCAGTAAAGATATCCTCACTAGATACCTTCATCACAGCAAATTCCGTATCACTTACATTACCGCCTGTCTGGTTCTTCTTGTTTACTGTTGCGCTTCCGTGTGTTGTTTCATTTGCAAACAGTGCTTCATTTTCTTTAACAGAAGTAGGATCGTTGAAGTAACCTGCAAGCTCAGCATCGGTTTTGTCTTTAATAGCCGAGCTACTAACCTTAATATACTTAGGCGCTGTTACTTTACCGTTTTCAGAAAGTTCAATCTCGGCAAGCCAGGTGTTTGTATCCATTTTATAATCGGATGCATTTTCACCCTCGGCAAGAGCCTCGGTAATCTTAAATCTGTAAACACCCGCAGTGACTAATTTGAGGTTTTTGAATTCAACCTTACCGTTTTTGTCAGGTGTGTACGAATACGCGGAAACTGTTGCTGCGCTGTTTGTCTTGATAAAAGTCTTGCCGTCGGTATCAAGTTTTGTTGTATCCATTGATCCAAGACCTGTCAATGTATAACCGAACTTGCTGCCGCTGTAAGCCTGACCGTCAAGAGTTTTATTTACCGAAATGGCAATGTTTGTAGGATTAACCTTATTGATAAAGTTAAGCGCATTTCCTGCTTTGGCGAGAGTACCGACAAATGTACCGTTGAAGTTCTGATCGCCTACTTTATAGGGAACATAACCTATAACATTTTTCTCTGTAATCTTATAGGTTGCACCTACAGGAATATTGAGAAGCTTAATGCTTTCGCCCTTTTTGATTGTGAACGAACCGTCCAAGGGTGTACGGTAAGCTGTGCTTGAATAATCACTTGCGCCCTTCTCTTTGAGCTGATACTCAAGAGGATAGGTCTTGTAGTCATAGGTTGAATCGCTGCCGTCAAAGTCGAGAGCAATCGCAAATGTAAACTGCTGATTTGTATCGTAGTCGGTTTTACCGTCTTCATCAACAACATTCTTTGAAATTTCAAGAGGTGCTGTCACTATCTTGTTAGTATAGTCGAGCTGGAGCTGTGCATAAGCCTTTTTATCAGCGGGATCCGCAAGATTGAATTCCGACTCCGTAGCTGAACCGCTCTTGATTATTGAACCGACTCTGTTGTTAACAAGCTCCCAGTTTGTTGTGTATGTAAGCTTACTGCTGTTTGTTGACTCGTTAACCTTCATTTTATTGCCGGTCTTGAATGAGTTGTCAAAGTCAGCTATATAATTATCTTTAAGTGTGAAACCGCTGTTTGAAAGAGTTTCATTGCTTGTGCTTTCGTCTGATTTTGTAAGCTTGTAGCCTTTACCGGAGGTATCGTTGCCGTTCTCTTTGATTGTATAATCAAAAGCTTCATTAGCTTTGAGGTCATCTGAAATTTCAGAAACAACATTGCCTGTATCAAGTGCCTTTGTAACCTTGAGGTCATTGTTGGCAGGTGTCATTGTGAAGTTTACTGAGAAGTTAGACTCAGCCTCACCACGCTCCATATAGAATACTACCATATGGTATGTCTTGTTAGGATCAAGCTGAACACCATTGTTGATTGTCTTTGTAACGATGCCAAGATTTGTATGATGTAACACAGCGTCTCCGGTATACGGAGTGCCGTTATCGTTCCACATTCCACCGTAAAGGTCTGAAAGCGTAAGGGGGGCATCTGGTGTAAGATTGCCGTCAGTTATATTCTGCCACTTACAGAAGTTAGCTTTTGTATTTTTGCCAAGGTCTGCCTTTTTGAATTTGTAAAAACCGTCTGATTTGTCATAAGGTTCTACATAACGTTTACCATTATTATCTACACCAACAATTGTATCCTCCCAAACATTCAGACAGAAGTATTTATTATTTGTCTTAACCCAAAACTCATCACTCGGAACTGTAACTGTTGTCGACGATGATGAAGATGAGTAGTCGGCAAATACATCGTCAGCTGTTGCTTTCATTGTATTAAAGTTAATTGAACCTTTTGCCTCTTTATGGTCACCACCGAGGTCGAGAGCAAGTTCTGCGTTAGCACCTGTTGAATCTTCACCGATATAAACCCAAAGGTCATCGTCACCGCTGAAGTTAAAGGTTGCAGGTTTGTCGTCTGCAAGTAAACCGTTCTTCGGAACTCTGAAGTCTATATCAAGTCTGATACCGAAACCATAGTCAAGGTTATCGTTAGTACCCTTGCCCGATGATGTATTTGAAGTATTGTTGAATGGGAAAACACCATAACCGTTTTCTGTACCGCCGAATTTTCCCAAATCATCATGTACACCAAATTGTTCGCCCGCACCGTAGTTAATTTTGGTAGGTGTGAGGCCGTTCCATGTAAAGTAGATGTTATCTTTTGCATTTTTTGAAGTGAATTCATAAGTAGTAACACCATCAGGGTCAGTAGTTGTACGGAACGGGAAAGATGACTTATAAACATTGGCAACTCTTTTATCATTATATGTAGCGGTTGAAAGTGCCTCAGCATCAAAGTAAGGAGCCTTGACACCATTTGCAACCTGAAGATTGCCCTTACTGTCAAGCCTGTTGTACATAAGACCCTGTAAGGACTGGTTATAATTACCGTCGCCCCATGCCATACCGTTGGCGTTGTTTACTGCATAGTAATAGTTATCATTAAAATCGTTGATGTTTGTAAGTCCTTCTGCGTGGGTCTTAAATGTAACGTAGTGTTTATCACCCCTATACATATTACCGAAGTAGAGAGGATACTTCCAGTCCGATTTATGTGGTAAAGCAATCTTGCTTATGTAGTTGTTGAAGTTATCAAACTGATACCAATAGTCATACATATTGTCGTTACCCTGACACTGAAGATACCCGTTCGCCTGCTCCATATCCGACCAGTAGTCAAAGTATGTTGCGTCAACGCCTACGATGTCAGGATTATCTGAGAATGAATTTTCAACGACAGCACCATAGTTTACATTGTCTATTTCCGAGAATTTTGTCCAGCCTTCGCCTCTGGCTGTCTTAACATATGTAGCCGTGTTCTTGCTGTAGCCCGAATCATCATATCCCGAATCTGTCGGATATGATGTTGCAGAAGATGCACCGTTGAGGTTATGTTCGTTCGGATGGAATCTTAAAAGCGCACCCGCCGGAATTTCACCTTTGAACACCACAGAACCGCTTACCTTGGTGTCTATGGTGTCTTTTGTAAGCTCAACTGTTCCTTCATAGGCATCGTTGTAGTCAAAAGTTGCATAAACCTTTGTAAGCGACTTCCAGTCATCGTTTGAAACATAAACTGTTTTATATGTTGCTTTCGACTGTTTGTCGGGAGCTTGAACAGAAAGGTATTTACTTTCTTTGAACGAGCCGTCAGTCGTAAGATAAAATTCTGTGTCACCCGAAGCACCCGAAATGTCGATGGTCTTGATGAACGGGTTAGTCCACTGACTTTTTGAAGCATCATAAAGAGCATTATCGGCACTGTATGAGTCGTTAATACCGAGGTCGCTTGTTTGTGTTTCGCCCTTGTTGCTGAAGATTACATTTTTATGGGATGACTTAACATCTACATAGTAGTAATTGCTGTCTGAAGATGTCTTAGTCATTGCAACACCCGGCCACTCTGCGTTGAAGTCAGTATCGTTTACCCAAGAATATGCATAAGCTTCATTATAGGTATTATTGCTGTTATAAAGATAGATACGGCGAAAATCTTTTGCAACAGTCTTATCGGGAAGAGTAAAATTAACCCCGGAAGAAAGCTCAATTTTTGTTGCACCGGATGGTGCAGTGGCTTCAAAAACTCCCGACGAAGGATCTTTGCTTACCTTTTCTGTTTTAAGAACCGTGCCGTCATCCTGAGCAAAACGACATGTAACAGAAGAAAAACCATTCCATTCCTTATTCTTGTTCAGGTTAATGTAAATCTTCTGATCCAAAGATGTTGCCGCAAACACATTAAGCGACATACCCGACACGGCACATATCGAAAGCATGAGGGTAAGTGCAAGCACAAGAGAAAAGCTTTTCTTTGCGGTTATGCAAAGCTTTTTACTTAATTTCATAATTTTTTCTTCTCCTTCATTGCCGATTACTTTGTTTTGGCAGTCAAAGTACAATTAAACAGAACTGCATAGGACAGTCCAATATATCTGCCAACTAATTATGAAACGCAATTTTTTGAATTTGTTCTTCTTTTTTACTTGTATACAAGTATATAATATTTTATTGCATATTTGTAGAGGCAATACAGCCAAACTTTTGGTAATATTTTTGGCTATTTTGCATATCTGCAAGCACGATTTAATATTTTTGACCATAATGTGATTTTATTACTTATTTATCGCCATTTTTTGTGTTTAAGATAAATTATACCCATTATACAACCTTAACAGGCAGTTAAAAAGTCAATTTCAGCACTAAATTTGTTGATTTTTAATTCTTTTTTCAAAAATATCAAAAATTTTATGCAGGTTTACTCCATGCTGTGCGTGCGAAAATATGTATTATTTTGCGATTGCTGCTTTTAAAATGCCCCAAAACCAGCATTTTGCAGAATTTTTCAGATATATTTTTATAATCAATATCTATATCTCATCAAATTAATCACCGAACACCTTGAAAATTCGGCACAAATAAAGGGCAGAGTATTGCTCTCTGCCCCTCAAAATGTAATTCACTTAAATCGCAATTATACAAACCGCTTTATGCAAACATATTAAAGATCTCTGCCGCAGCACTTCTTGTACTTTTTACCGCTGCCGCACGGACAGGGATCGTTTCTGCCGATTTTCTTGCCCTTACGGATAGTCTTGTTGACAGAATCCGTACCGTCTGCAGAAGTTTCTGTAGGCTGAGCAACCTGCTCACGGTGAAGCGCCTGCTTTACGGCGTCCGACTGTTCAACAGCTTCTTCATCATCGGATGCAGACTTTGCCGCTGCGGCAGCCCTCTGAGCTGCTCTCTTTGCCGCTGCAATTGCATCCTGTCTTTTCTGAATCTCATAAACACGCTTTGGCATAATGAGCATCATCTTGACAGTATCTTCACGAATGCTTTCAATCATCTCATCAAACATATCGAAGCCTTCAACTCTGTACTCAACAACAGGATCGTGCTGACCGTATGAACGAAGTCTGATACCGCTCTTGAGCTGATCCATATTGTCGATGTGATCCATCCAATGTGTATCAACATTCTTGAGGAGGTAAACACGCTCCATCTCACGGATTGTTTCCTCGGGAAGAAGTTCTTCGTTTTCCTTGTAGATTTCAAGAGCATCGTCAACGAGCATCTTCTGAATCTCTTCGGGTTCCATATCTTCAAGATCCTCAAGACTGAAATCGTACTTTGATTCATCTCTTATAAGCCAGCCTGCGTAGTAATCCTTAAGGCTCTGGAAGTTCCAATGTTCTGCAGGACCTTCGGGGAGATACTGCTTAATTGAAGTTGCGATTGTATCCTCAACCATTTTGAGGATTGTTTCGTGGAGGTCCTCACCGTTAAGAACCTGATCACGCTGACCGTAGATGATTTCACGCTGTTTGTTCATAACATCGTCGTACTGGAGGACATCCTTACGAATGCCGAAGTTACGAAGCTCAACCTTTTCCTGTGAGCCCTCGATAATACTTGTGAGCATTTTATTCTCAATAGGCATATCTTCGGCAACATTCATACGCTCCATCATCATTTTCATTCTGTCACCACCGAACAGACGCATAAGGTCATCCTCGGTTGAGAGGAAGAAACGGCTGACACCCGGATCGCCCTGACGACCTGCACGACCACGGAGCTGGTTATCAATACGGCGTGACTCGTGTCTTTCCGTACCCATAATGTAAAGACCTCCGGCCTCTCTTACCTTTTCAGCCTCGCCTTTAATTTCTTCCTTATACTTGTCATTCAGTTCTCTGAATGTATTTCTTGCATTGATGATTTCTTCATCATCGGTTTCCGCATAACCTGTAGCTTCTTCAATAAGCTCCTCTGTAAAGCCCTGCTTACGCATTGCGGCTTTTGCCATATACTCTGCGTTACCGCCGAGGATGATATCGGTACCACGACCTGCCATGTTGGTTGCGATTGTTACCGCACCGAGTTTACCTGCCTGAGCAACAATTTCAGCCTCTTTTTCATGCTGTTTTGCATTGAGGACATTGTGCTTAATGCCTCTCTTTTTGAGCATTTTTGAAAGAAGCTCCGACTTCTCAATTGAAATTGTACCGACAAGGACAGGCTGTCCCTTTTCGTGAGCCTCAACAATTGCGTCAATAACAGCGTGGAACTTGCCGTTTTCTGTCTTATAAACCGAATCGGGGAGGTCTTTTCTTAAAACAGGCTTGTTTGTAGGAATTTCAACAACATCAAGCTTGTAGATTTCCTGGAATTCTTCCGACTCTGTCTGAGCAGTACCTGTCATACCCGAAAGCTTTTTGTAAAGACGGAAGTAGTTCTGGAATGTGATTGTAGCAAGAGTCTTGCTTTCGCTCTGAACCTTTACGCCCTCTTTAGCCTCAATGGCCTGGTGAAGACCTTCGTTAAAACGACGGCCATACATAAGACGACCTGTAAATTCGTCAACGATGATAACTTCGCCGTCCTTGACAACATAGTCAACATCAAGCTTCATAACGCCGTTGGCCTTGATAGCCTGATTTACATGGTGCTGAATTGTAAGGTTATCGGGATCGGTAAGGTTTTCAATACCGAAAAATTCTTCGGCTTTCTTAACACCGCTCTGTGTGAGGGTTGCTGTTTTCTGCTTTTCATCAACAACATAATCAATGTCGTTTTCCTTGTAATATTCCTCCATATCCTCTTTTGCGTCAAGTTCTGCAAAACGCTGAACTTTAAGAGTTTTTGCAAAAGCGTCAGCCTTTGCATAAAGGTCTGTTGACTTGTCGCCCTTACCCGAAATAATAAGAGGAGTTCTCGCCTCATCAATGAGAATTGAGTCAACCTCATCGACAATCGCAAATGCGTGCGGGCGCTGAACCTTGTTTTCCTTGTAAACTACCATGTTGTCACGGAGGTAGTCAAAACCGAGTTCGTTGTTTGTTCCGTATGTAATGTCTGCGGCATAAGCCTTTTTTCTGCCATCGTTATCGAGATCGTGGCAGATAAGACCAACCGAAAGACCGAGGTATCTGTAAAGCTTGCCCATCCACTCTGAGTCACGGCGGGCAAGGTAATCGTTGACTGTTACAATGTGAACACCTTCGCCTGTAAGAGCGTTGAGGTATGCAGGGAGGGTAGCAACCAAGGTTTTACCTTCACCGGTTTTCATCTCGGCGATTCTGCCCTGGTGAAGAACGATACCGCCGATAATCTGAACGGGGAAGTGCTTCATACCAAGCACTCTCCAGCCTGCCTCACGACAGGTTGCAAATGCTTCGGGGAGAATATCGTCTGTTGTTTCGCCGTTGGCAAGTCTTTCTTTAAGAATTGTTGTCTGGTTCTTGAGTTCACTTTCGCTCATAGCCGCATATTTATCTTCGAGTGCAAGCACCTTGTCACAGATTGGTTGCACACGCTTAACTTCACGCTTGCTGTAGTTGCCGAACATAGCCTTTAAAAAATTCATCAGGGTTCTTCCTTTCAATGTACCGAAAAAATCGGTCAAACTGTATTTTCAATAATATAATTTTAATTTACTGCACCGCAGACGCTCCAAGGCTTTTTGCAGCCTGAATCATTGCGGCCTCAACCACGGGACCGGCATATTGGAAGCCGAAACCCGAATCCTGTACAACACAGGCAAAGGCGAGAGGGCAGTCCTCATCTTTTGAGTAGCCGACCATCCAGCCGTTAGGGTTCTTATCATCGCCGACTTCACCCGTACCTGTTTTGGCACAGACTGTAAGTCCGCCGAAAAGGTTGTCGCCGTAGTAATCCGAAACGGTGTATCTCATAACATCATCAAGCTTTGCCGCCGTATCGGATGAAAAAAGCTCCTGTCCGCTGCTCTTGTAGTTTATGCCGAGTGCGGAGAGTATGGACTCATCTTTGATAAGGGTAGGGTTTGTAGCCTTACCGCCGTTTGCGATTGCACCGCAGATAATTGCCATCTGCATCGGGTTTACCTTGTCATTATACTGACCTACACCCGACCAGCCAAGCTGGTTTTCATTGGCATCGCTGACATCATATGAACCCTTTGCGGTTTTAATTCCGTCAACATCGAAGGAGCTGTTAATGCCGATTTTCTCGGCAGTTTTTGTCATTGTGTCACTTCCGAGTTCAACGGCAAGCTTTGCAAAAACAATATTGCAGGAATGTGCCATTGCCTCTTTATATGTCAGCGTTCCGTGAGTTTCCGTACAGGTAACTTCACTTCCGCCTATGTTCTCACTTCCGTTACAAACCCAAGTGCGGTCATAAAGGTCGGGAATATTCTCGATTGCCGCCGCAGATGTAACGATTTTGAAGATTGAACCCGGAGTAAAGGTTGACGAAAGCACATTATCAAGGTAAACGCCCTCGTATTCGCTTTCGTTGTCCTTGGTAATTTCGGGAGGAGCCTGCGGATCGTAAGCCATGGTGCTTATGGAACAGATAACCTCGCCTGTTTTGTAGTTATATATTACACAGGCACCTTTTTTGTTATAAGCTGCAAGAACATCATGAGCCGCCGCACAGGTTGCGGAATCGACTGTCAGCTTTATATCGTGAGAGGCACGCAATGATTCCGGCATATTAAGTCCGAAAACAAGGTTATAGCCTATCAGCTGAGAACGATACATACTTTGAACAGCCGTTGAAATGTTAAGGCTGTCATCACCGACAACATGAAGCAGAGATTTTCTTACGCTCTCGCTTTCGTTATAAACTCTTTTACCGTCAACCGTCTGTGCAAGAGCCGTGCCGTTGCGGTCATAGATCGCTCCTGCCTGTGCAAGGCCGCCATCACCTGCTATATGCGCATTATATGCCTGATCAACCCAATCGTCTGCCCCTGTTACAAGCTCAAAGGCAAGATAGCCGAGTCCGCCGATAAACGCAAGCGCAACTATATATATAAGTGTACTTCTGCGAAGTATTTTTTTCAAACCTTACACCACCCTGTGTATCAAGTGAACAATCGAAAAATTAAAGAAAATGCGGCTTTGCTTGCAAAGCACTATGAATACGGTCGGGAGATAGAGCATTTTATTTTGCTGTTTTTCCTCTCGACAACAATTTTCCATTTTCAATTTACTAAACTTATCTTTTTACCGAATAAGTTCTCTCGTCTGCGGCTTTGATGAATGCAACAAGTCCCCAACAAGACATAATACTTGAACCGCCGGCAGACACAAACGGAAATGTTACGCCTGTGAGCGGAAGGACATCGGTTGCACCGAAAACATTGAGAGAAAGCTGAACGACAAAAAGTCCTGCCGCACAGCACGCTGAAATTGAATAAAAGGTACTTCTGCTTCGGGTTGTAATTGCCCTTGCATAAATAAACATTGCACCTACTGCCACGGCAAGTGTGAACGCAACGATAACTCCCATTTCTTCCGAAACAAGTCCGAAAACAAGGTCACTTTCGGATGCGGCAACCTGCTTTAAAAAACCGTTGCCGATACCTACGCCGAAAAGTCCGCCGCTTGCCATATATGTGAGAACTCTTGCCTGCTGATAACCGAGGTTGTCCTGAGTATGTTCCCACACATGACGCCAGCCCGAAAAACGGTCGGCAACATACGGTTTAAACTTGAGGACAAAGGTTACGCCGAAAATTGCGGCGGCAACAGCAAGAATAATCGTCTTGAAATCGCCCGAGCGCATAAACGCTGTGAGCAAAAATGTTACAAAGAAGATGAGCGCAGTACCGAAGTCACCCATAAGAGCCAAAAGACCGACGCATACTGCCGAGAAGATAATGTACTCAAGCAGGTTCTTCTTTGTCATCAACACATCAAGCGAACTTGCGCCGATAAAGATGAAAATAATCTTTGCAAGCTCTGACGGCTGAAATGAAAACGAGCCGATATAAATCCAGTTGGCGGCGCCGTTTGTAATCTTACCAAATACAATTGTTACACCCAAAAGACCGACCGCACAAATCATTGCCGGAAGTCTGAGTTTATTTACCTTATCGGGATCTTCAATCAGCTTGATAATTATGCAGAAGAAAATCATACCTATTGCGGCGGCAACAAGCTGAACATAAGCCGAGCGTTCCGACTGCCTGATAAGCATCATTACGCCTATGCCCGTCAAAAACAGGGCGAGCGATTCAAGCTCGAAATTTACTCTGCGGATTACAAAATAGGAGATAAAGAAGAATCCCCATTCAACAGCCGCAAGAGCGCCGAACAGCACGAGCGGAGCCATTGTATTTGTGCCGTCATTCCAGAACATTGCCTGAACGCACATAAAGAAGTGAAAAAATGTAATAAGAAGCATAAGCTTCCACGATTTCATTGCAGGCTTATCGCTGACCTTTGAGAAAAACCAGCTCGAATGCAACGGCTGTTGGAACTCCTCGCCTCTTTTTACTATAAGGCTTGTACCGCCTATTGTTATTGTATCGTCAATAAGCACCTTTGCTCTGCCTCTTGTTCTTTTGCCGTTGAGCATTGTGCCGCTCTTTGAGTCGGTATCGCTTACATACCAACCGTCTTTACGGCGAAGGAGTACGCAATGATTTCTTGAAACTGTCGGGTCATCAACGGTTACATCACTGCTTTTACTTCTGCCGATTGAATTTTCCCAGAAAAGCACGGGGAGTATCTCGCCCGTTGCAGGGTTCAAAAGTGAAATCAAAGGAGTTTCGGGACGGCGGCGACGGCGCATTGCGGCAAAGCACTGGTACACAATTATTATTGCATAAACAGGCATAAGAAAACGCAGTGCAACAACACCCATATCGAAAATTATCGAAAGATCCGGCACTTTTTTCAACTCCTTCACAAATCATCTGTCCTAAAAATAAGCATACTTAAAGTTATACAGTTTAAATAATAATCCAATTTCCTCCAAAAGTCAATATTTTCATTCGTGAAGATAGTTTTTTAAGTCAAATACTTTAATGCCCGAGCGTTATTTTCTATATTAAGGTAACTTTGTAGCCGAGTGCCTCGGCAGTCAATTCGTAAAGACAGTTTGTATAATAGAAAACTAAAAATGCCCGAGCGTAGCATTTTAATTGTTTGTACAAACCAAACTGTAGGGGCGTTCATCGGACGCCCGCAGGTAACGGCAGAATTTTCATAACAGATTAAATTTTATAAATGCCGCAAAACAATTGTTATATTGTAGGGGCGAACCGTGTGCATTGCACAAGGTTTGCACGCAATGCGTGCAAATTCGATACACAACATTTATCACATCAAAACATATGTGACTAAACAAAATGTTTCATCAAGGCGGGCGTCCAATGTGTGCAGTGTAGTAACATAGTATACAACAGTGCAAAGACATAGTATACAGTT
>OGOF01001546.1_pt1 | contig 13709 bp, 10 predicted proteins | sample 1552621 | NCBI WGS metagenome assembly OGOF01 (sample SAMEA2580156, study PRJEB22360) | human gut metagenome | biome: human gut; feature: human-associated habitat; material: faeces | place: Denmark | collected 2008/2010
ATTTGGAGGAAGGATTCTTGACCCGGCCGTCTGAGTGACTGCCGTCTTCCAGGTCTCCGTAAACATTCAGCACCTTGGCATGCGGGTAGAGCTTCCTGAGAACCAGCTGCCGCTTGTAGTTGTCGTTCATTTGAATTGGCTTACCGTTCTTTTGGTTGGCCGAGACATACATCTCATTTATTCCCTTGTTCTATCTTTTTCACGTTTAAAGCTAATTCGCTTCGATTTTACTGGATTTTTTGCCAGAAAGTTAATCGAACACTTTATTAAGCCAGCAGACCTTTTGCTAACATTGTTTTGTTGGGCGCGGCGAAGCCGCGCAATGTGTGTTATAATTATTGTAGTAACAATTAGGACGCTTAAAAGAGTGGTTAAAAAGAAAGGAGCATGTCATGTATCCCCACCAGGAAGGTTTTGAGAATTGGTGCCGGGGGCCGCAAAGACTCAGCCCCAAGTCAATTGAGAACGCCGATTACTGTTTGGACCACTTCTTTACCTATGCAGAAGTGAATTTCCCATCCAGTGACGTTAATGAAATCACGGCCAGCAATGTCCGTGACTACCTGCAGCAGTTGGCGACTAAGGAAAATTTGCAGGTCACGACCGTCAACAAGTATGTCTCCTACATTAAAAAGTACTTCTACTACCTGGCTCTGGCTGGAATTACCCCAAGCTATCGTTTACTAGACCTCAAGGGCTACTCTTTTGAGCGGCGGAAGACCTATGTGATCGACTGGCCAGAGCATTTGCCTGCCCTTATCTCCTATGTCAAGCAGCCGGTGACTCTCTGGCTGCTGCAGCTTTTCGCCCTGGGCTATCAAGCTAAGGAACTCTTAGGGATTCGCTATAGCGAGGTGAAAGACAATTTGGGCGAGATGACTGACTACCTGACTGGCACACTTTCCTTTGAAAAGGACCCGGATCCTTATATTTTCGCCTCCAGGTCCGGTGAACCATATGCCAGTACCAACAACATCATGCAGCTGGTCAAGGTCGACAAGGACCTCCTCTCCCCGATGCCGATCACTTTGACCAATCTCCGCCTTTCTTATGTCTATTCCTTGATCAGCCAGCAGAAGTATTCTGACAAGGAACTGCTGAAGATTTTTCGTTGCCCGCCAAAGCGCCTGGCCTACTACCAGTACAACGCTGCCCAGTGCAATCTCATTCCATTTTCTGAAGAGATGCTAAAAAAGGCCGGCCCAGACGCCGCCCCTGCAAGAAAATAGGCTATAATAAGTTAATAGTCAGTAAAAGGAGATTTTTTATCAAATGAAGAAAAAGAATAAGCAAGCAGCTGAAGAAGAAAGCTGGGGTAAATTTTTCCGGGACGTCCTGGTTATGTTCCTGGTCTTTGTCTCAATCTACTATGTCGTCTTCTCCTTCTTCTTAGCCAATGAAGTGGTGTCCGGCCCATCCATGCAGCCGACCTTTGAAGACGGTGACCGTTTGATTGCTGTGCGCCACTTCACTCCTAAGAGAAATGACGTTGTCATCATCAAAGCTCCTAACCAGCCAGGTGCCATGTACATCAAGCGCTTGATCGGCCTGCCTGGTGACACGGTCCAGTCCAAGAATGACGTCCTCTATATCAACGGCAAGAAGGTTGCCCAGCCGTATTTGAACAATAAATATCAAAAAGCTGACCATTTAGCCGGCGTAAATTATACTAATAACTTCAAGGTCAAGCTGAAGAAGAACCAGTACTGGGTCATGGGTGACCACCGGGATGTCTCTAACGACTCCCGCCGCTTCGGGCCGGTCTCTAGGAGCTCTATCTTGAGCAAGGTGGTTCTGCGCTACTGGCCAGTTACCCAGATCGGCACTAACTTTTACTAAAAAATTCTGAAGCTCCCTCAACAACTTTTCAAAAAATGGTAAAATACGGTTATTAAGGAGTGAAGATCAATGAAACCAGAAGAACTTTCGGATGCAATCATCGAATTTCAGAGCAAGCACGCTGTGAGCGATACTACCCTGGCCTTTGCCAGCCACCTCTCAGTGGAAAAGGTGCACGCCATGAAGCAAGGGCGGGGCAACTTTACCAGCGATGAAATCAACCAGATGCTGGACTATCTCCAGAGCTATCTCCAGAGCTAAATGTAAGCAACCGGGCCAAACGGCCCGGTTTTCTTTTGCCCTTTTTTCTCTGCTTTTCCCCTCTCTCATTTCTTTTTATCACTTCATTGTTTCACGCTAACCATTTTGCATTTTTCGTAAAGTGTAAAATAGCAAAAAGCTTGTTATATCAAGGATAACAGCTGTTATTTTCTTAACAGCTGCCATTTTTATCATTTAACTTTAACACGCAATCACAAGCGATAGAGCTTGCTATTACAGCATTTCTCTTTCTAGATCTGTAAGCCTTTTTCTCCGATTTTTGTTCCACGGTCTCTTTTTACCCTATCCCCGGCCAAGTTATTCACAGGTAAAAAATAAGAGCCACCCTAGAGCAGCTCTTATTCTACAGTTATTCTCTTCTTGTCTTACTTGTTCCGGTCAGCTTGCAGTTCAGCCATCTTGATCATGACGTCAACAGCCTTCCACATTGATTCCAGAACCGTGTATTCGTAGCGGCCGTGCATGTTTTCTTCCCCGGCAAAGAGGTTCGGGCATGGCAGACCCATGTAAGTCAGTTGTGACCCGTCCGTACCCCCTCTGACTGGTTCTTCATTGATTTCAGTCAAGCCACAGGCTCTGTAAGCATCCCGGGCCAGGTCAATGATTTCCATGTGCTTAGCCAGTTCATCAGCCATGTTGTAGTACTGGTCCCACATCTTCAGCTTGATTCTTTCCCCATACTTGGCGTTGAGTTCAGCCACCTTTTCCTTGACCAGGTTCTTCCGGGCTTCCAGGCCGTCGCGCTTGAAGTCACGGATGATGTAGGCCAGGTGGGCGTTGTCAACCGTACCAGAGAAGTCCATCAAGTGGTAGAAGCCTTCTTCGCCTTCAGTCTTTTCCGGTACTTCGTCTTGCGGTAGGGAGTTCTGGAAGTCGATCCCGACTTGAATGGCGTTGATCATCTGCCCCTTGGCTACAGCTGGGTGCACGTTAACGCCTTGGATGTCCAGTTCAAACTGAGCTGCTGAGAAGGTCCCCCAGTCCAGCTTGCCCGGGCCCTCCCCGTCAACCGTAAAGGCAAAGGCAGCGTTGAAGTCTTCTACCTCAAAATGCTGAGCACCAGTGCCGATCTCTTCGTCTGGCGTGAAGCCCAGACGGATTTCCCCGTGCTTGATTTCCGGGTGAGCCAGGAGGTATTCAGCAAAGGTGACCAGTTCGGCATCCCCGCACTTGTCGTCCCCGCCCAAAAGAGTGTCACCGGAAGCAGAGATAATGGTCTGCCCCTTGTACTTCTTCAAGTTCGGGAAGACGGCCGGGTCCAGGTAGAATTCGCTGTCGCCCAATTGGATCTTGCTTTCCCCGTCGTAGTTTTCAGTAATCTGCGGCTTAACGTTTTCTGAATTGAAATCAGCCGTGTCGCAGTGGGCCAAGAAGCCCATAACCGGCACGTCCCAGTCAACGTTGGAAGGAATAGTTGCGATGACCGTACCGGCCTTTTCATTGTAGTGAACGTCACTTAAGCCCAGTTCTTCCAGTTCCTTCATGATGACCATTTGGTAGTCCACTTCTCTTTGGGTGGATGGGAAGCGGTCAGCATGTTCATCTGACCGGGAGTTGATCTTGACGTACTTCAAAAATCTTGGCAGCAAAGTTGGGTATTCCATCTTTTTCTCCTTATTCTTTACATAAACAAAAATATTTCACTTACTAAAAAATGTTCTGGAAGGGATCGGTTGATTCAGCGCTGATTAAGCACTCTACGCTCCAGCCCTCTTCCTTCTGCCAGGCACTGAGCCGTTTGGCAGCTTCATACTTGAAGAGCTTCTCCGTATAGTGGCCCGGATCAACTACTACCAAGCCTGACGAAATCATGTCATGGCCAGTGTGGTAGTAGACGTCACCGGTGATGTAGGCGTCGCATTTGTCAGCTAAGGCCTGTTTCCAGAACTTGTTCCCGTCCCCGCAGACGAAAGCGACAGTTTCCACCATTTTATCCTGGTCAGCGCAGATCAGGCGAACCATGTCCACCCCCATCTTTTCCTTGACGTAGTGGGCAAAGTCGATCGCCTTCATTGCTTCTGGCAGGCGGCCCTTGCGGCCAATGGCGATGCCGTCCTCGTCTGGGGCAAAGCCGGTTACGTCCAAAAGGCCAAGTTCTTCAGCCTGCCAGTCGCTTGACCCGCCCTGGGCCTTGTCGGAATTAGTATGAATGGAGTAAACGGTGATGCCGTTAGCAATTATCTTGGCGTACATGGCCTTTTGCGGGTCGCTGTAGTCCAAGTTGTTAACCGGACGGAAGATCAAGGGGTGGTGGCTGACGATGAGGTCAGCGCCTCTCCTGATGGCTTCATCAACCACATTTGGCCGGACGTCTAAAGTCACCAGGATCTTGTGGACTGGTGCTTCCAGGCTGCCGATCTGCAGGCCGACCGGGTCACCGGCACTGGCGATACTTTCCGGGAAAGTTTCATTCAGTTTAGCTACAATGTCTTTTACTTTAGTCATTTTCCCCACCTAATTCTGTCTTGATCATAGCCAGCAAGTTTTCAACTTCCTTGATCCGAGTCAGGTCCTTTTCCCGGGCCTTGTTGAGGTTAGCCAGCAGCTTTTGGTAGTAGGCTTCCTGTCCCTGCCACTTCTTATAGAAAACATCAGTCTTGTTCTTTAAGAGCAAGGGACCAAATTCCTGCTCGCGGACAGTCAATTCGTGAACCTGGTCAGTTAAACGGGCCTTGATCAGCTCATAGATGTGGCCTGCTTCATAGACGATGTCTTCAGCGACGATCTCGTACTTGTTGGCCATCAACCAACGGCGGACGGTGTTTTCCCCAATATTGGCTTCAAGGACCAGGCTTGGGTAGTAAACGCCCCGGGAGGCGGCTTCAGAGAGCAGGTTGACCATCAATTTGCCGCCCATGCCGGCGATGACGACCGTATCGATTTGGTCGCTTTCCTTAATGGTTTCCAAGCCTGAACCCAGCCGGGTTTCAATCTGGTCAGAAAGTCCCGCGGCGGCGATGTCCGTTTTCGCGTTCTCTAAGGGGCCAGCCGCAACGTCACTGGCGATAGCGTGGCTGATCTTGCCGCTCTTTACCAGGAGGATCGGCAGGTAGGCGTGGTCAGTGCCGATATCGGCCAGGCGGCTGCCTGGATCAACCATCTCGGCAAGTCTGTTAAGTCTTAAATTCATTAGTAAAACGCTCCTTTATCCAAAAGTAAATTCTATCATATGCCAGCCAGCAAAAGATAGTTTCTGCAAAGAAATAATCCACGTGCTATAATTAATTGTATTTTTGTCAGCTTTTTTGGATAACAGGAGGAAAGAAAGACAAGACATGGACCGGACGGAGCCTACTACTTTAACTAATATGTGCATGATCGTGGACAAAGACCGGGTTCTGACGATCGACCGGGAGGACCCGGTTTGGCCAGGTCTGGCTTTTCCAGGCGGCCATATTGAAAAGCATGAGTCATTTCATGATTCGGTCATTCGCTAGGTCAAGGAAGAGACCAACCTGGACATAGTCAGTCCCCGCCTGGTCGGCTTCAAGCAGTTTTTTGACAAGCTGGACCGGCGTTACCTGGTCTTCTTCTACCGGGCCGACCAGTTCTCAGGAAGTCTCCACGCTTCAAGGGAAGGCAAACTGGAATGGGTCAAGATCAGCGATTTGCCTAAACGGCAGTTAGCCTACAACTTTGACCGGGACCTGGAAGTCTTTTTAAAGAGTGACCTTGATGAGCATGTATTGTTGGACAAGAAGGACTTTTTATATTAATGAGCAAGAAAAAGAAAAATAAGAAGAAGAGCAAGCGGATTTGGGGCGGAGTTGTAACGGTGGCACTTTTTGCTGCCCTCTTCGCTTTCGCGGGCGTGTATATCAAGAATTATCCAGTGGAAAAGGATGTCAAGCTGGGCGCCACCCAGCCTAAGGCCTTGAAGGTCAAGAAGACGGTGGCTGAAAAGGACATCTGGGGCTATCCATTCGCCAAGTGCTACACCAAAAAGATCAAGTACTTGTCTGGCCAGCGCTATGGGAAGACTGACGTCTGCCGGCGGGTCTACCCGAAGAAGTCCTACTTCCATGACGGCTGGGACTTTGGCTGGAGCGAGGTCGGCGACAAGGCGGCTGTTTTGGCTATTCACCCGGGGAATGTGAAGAAAGTTGCCTACTGCACAGGTCTAGGCTGGTATATCTGGGTCGTTTCTCCAGACGGCTATGTTGAAGTCTACCAGGAAGGTTTCGCCAACCGGTCAGACATTACGGTTAAGGCCGGTCAGAGGGTCAAGCTGGGCGATAAGCTCGGCCGGCTGACTGACTCCCACCTGCACCTGGGGATCACCAATACCAGCGCTGACTACATCAGCAAACACGGTCACCCTTACAAGAACTACTGGCGGGACAACGGCACCTGGCTGAACCCGATGAAGGTGATTACTGACAGCTTGCAGCTGCAAGAGGATGTTAAGGAATAGCAGCCAGCTACAACGAGAAGCTGCAGCTAAGAAGAAAAAGCTGAAGGTGGAAGAAAGCACGCACCCTTACCACTACTTGGAGTCATTTATCAATGCTAATTTCCCAGGATTTTACAACTCAATGTCTAAAAAGCCTACTATTACGGCCTTTTTCGAAGTTTAAGATAATATTTTTTGAGTTGTAACTTAAACTCAACGAAATCCTCTAAAAGGTTGATATATCAAGTAATAGAGTACTTTGAGTAGTAATTTATGGGAAATTAGCATTAACATTTCCCAGCGTTTTTAGGCATGAAAATACCCCCGAAATTAGGGTCCTAATCCCGGGGGTTACATAGTTAGTTATTTTCTACCGCATACTTTTTTAAAAGAAGAGCAAAAAGTACCGATAAAGCAGCAATCATCAGTCCCACAAACAAGAAATTCAAGGAATTTTTAGCTTGCAAGATGATTGAAAAAATCCATGTGCCGATTGGCATGAAGAGAACAGCAACAGTAAATACAATTCCAAAAACCCGCCCTAGAAATTCGTTGTCTACTTCCCTTTGCACGATTGAAAAAAACTGAATGTTAAAAATAGTCAAAAGCAGATTAAAAAGCGCGGGGGATAATGAAACGATAATCTGGTTGTGTGAATAAAAGTACAAAATTGGCGCCAAGGCGAGTGCAAGTCCTGACCCGCCCAAAAAGCACATTAACCACATGCTGGACATTTTTTTATTGAGAAAGCCACTCAAAACTGCTCCAAGTAATCCGCCAATAGCTTCTGCCGTTAAAAACATCCCGTACATTCCCTTAGGCATGCCACTAAACATTTGGTTGCTATAAGGCAGTAATAGATTGTAAGCTGCAAGCATGAAATTCACTAGAGCTGACAAGAGAATGATAATTGCGATCTGTTTATGGTCAAAAATATATTTAAAGCCTAGCAGCATATCATTCATCACGCTTCGAACAGTAACTTTGTTATTTACAGCCGGATCTTCCTTTACTGGAGTGATAAAGTGAACCAACAAGGCCGCAAGCGTAAAGCTTATTCCATCTAGCAGCAGCACCCCGTGCACTTTAAGTATTTTGTACAAAAATACCGCGATCATTGGTACTGTAACTTTTACTATCGTACTGCTTGTTTCTAACAAAGAGTTTAAACGAGAGATCTGCTCTTCTCTTACAACTTCCTTAGTTACGGCTTTATAAGCTGGCCCAGAAAATGAACTCATAATGGCTAAAATAATGTTGGTTACGACAATGGCATAGATTAGCCATTTTTCTTTAGTAATGAAAGATAGCAAAATACAAGCCAGACCACTTAAAAAGTCAGTCGCGATGACAATTCTTTTTCGGTTAAAGCTATCTGCAACCACACCACCAAATAGATTAAGGAAAATGCCGATTAAGCTTTCCAGTGACTGGTAAATGCCTACCAGAAACAGGGAATTTGGATTAATTCCTGCTAAAAAAGTATTGTTGGCAAAGTCAAACATAACATCGCCTATTTTAGAGATCGTTCTGCTGCTTACCAATAGGCTGATATTTTTGTTCTCTGCTTTCATGCCAGAGCCCCTTTCTTAGTATCTTGCTGCTAATCAAGCGCCTTGGACATGATCAATTCCAAGCGATTATCAACAATGTAGGCCGTTATATTTAATTTGCTTCCGTTCAGCTTTTTAATTTCGGTATTTGTTTCAATTGCTGACTGCTTGATTGTATTAAATTCCTTGCGCGAAACGACCCCAAGATAATCTATCGAAACATAAACTGTATCATCAAAACATCTCACAATTCTTTCCTCATCTGAATTTAGATTTGGAAAATGCTTGTAGCCTACAGCTTTAGGGTTAAACATGTTTTTTTGATAAAAAGCTATTGTTTCGGTCAACTGCTCATCGATATCATCATCAGTAGTTAAGCTATACGTCAACCCCAGGTGCAAGTCGCCAATTGTTGTGGTGAAGTCCAGTTTTTCTTGAAACTTCCGAATATTGTAGATCAGATTAACTTTGACATTATTCAAAGCAAATTTGTTCAAGAGTTTGTCTCTTAAGTACAGCAAAATTTCAGCATATACATTTTTAGTATCATTGTTCAAATATGTGAGGCTGACAAAATTAACCCGATCTTCAAGCCGCTTAAAAGTTTCCGCTACCTTACGGTCATCCTGTTGCTCAAACTTAGCCATCTCTTTTAAAATTTCTTCCAGATGGTTTCTGGAATAGACCTCTTCAATATACGACGAGTAAGTTTGGCTTGAGTCATATATGCCAAGAATGTATCGTTCCAATGCATCCAATGATGATGAATCACAAATGCTATGGTCAATGGAGTAATGGAGAACAGACTCATTTTCATCTTCAAGCAGAACAAATTTATACAATAATCCGCCATTCTCAATACTTGTTTTGACCAAGTCACTCAAAGTTTTTGAAATATCTATTCTGGCATCAGCAACTTCATATTTGGAAATATTTACAGGCGTGTCCAAAACCTTAAAAGTATTCAGATCTTCTGACAAAACTGATTTAAATACTTCTACCTTAGAAAGTTTATGATAGATTTCCTCATAGCTGATTGAATCTTTTCCAAGATAAATCTTTCCCGTTAACTGACTATTAAAGCCCAAGGAATTGTATATCCTAGCATAGAAAAAAGCAGGATACGTATACTCCACCTTCCTAGTTATAGGAATATTCTTTATTTCATTTTCTCTAAACAGTTCCTTGTCTGCTTTAGAAGCAGGTGATGTCGTCATGTTTTCTATAAATGAAGCTATCTTGTCAACCGTTGGGGACATGTAGATATTAAAAGCACTTAAATCGATGTTCAGCCTTTTTTCTAATTCCAATACCAATTCAACTGAGCGCAGAGAGTCTAAACCAATGTCTAAAAGATTTTCTTCTGAACCTACTGTTTGATTCATTACTGACTCTGCTATGTGTTTCACGGTATTATATATGCCTATGCCGCTTTTCTTGGAATCGTTGCTGCTGATAGATGACTCCTTCATCCCGCTTAAAAGCTTTTTCCGGTCTACCTTCCCACTTGAAGTTAATGGAAATCCCTTGACATTGATATATTTAGAAGGAATCTTGTAAGATACCATATGCTTTTCCAGCATTGTTCTCAAATCACTAATTTTTGTGCCCGTATAAAAGAGAATCAAGGAATCACTATAAAAAACCACTTCAATGTCCCGTGTCGGATCATCAATAATGTTAGATATATTTGCTCTGATATCTCCTAATTCTACTCGAATGCCATGAATTTGAACCTGACTGTCTTTTCTGTCGCGGTACACGAGCAAAGAATCTTGTTTTTCGACAATGTCACCCGTATGGTAGAATACTTCTCCGTCAATTTTTTCAAACTTCTGATCAGTTTGTTCAGCATTGTTGAAGTAACCTGCAGATACCCCTTTCCCGCCTATCAGCAATTCATCTTTAACCAGCATAGTTTTAACCCCAGGCAGATTTTCTCCAATTGGAACTTTTTGCAGTTTTTTAGGGGTATTCCTTACATTGAAGTACGTGGCGTAAACGGTTGTTTCTGTTGGGCCATATACGTTATAGACGTTGACTTTTTTCAAATCTTTTAAAACCAGCTTTAGGAGTTCATATTTAAACTCTTCACCGGCCACTAATAAGTACTTCAACTTATCAATTTTTCGAAGATCTTCTTGATCAGCCAGCTTTAGCAAAAGTCCCAATACAGAAGGAGACAACGCAACATGGGTAATGCCGAATTTCTCAATCAAATCAGGAAATTCTTTATAAAAGTCCTTGTTTTTAGCGGAATAGACGCACACGCTTCCGCCGTTATATAAGAAGCCAAAAATTTCAGTTATTGAAACGTCGAAGGTATCTCTTGTCGAAAATAGGTAGCAATCTCTACTACTTACTGGCGCAATATACTGGCATGCTTCCAATATGTAATTCAAGTTATTTTTGGTCACACATACCCCTTTAGGAACTCCCGTTGTGCCGGAAGTATGGATTATATAAGCCAGTTCATTTTCTGAGTAATCAAGTAGCCTGTGTTCCATGCCAAGTGCTTTTGAAACTGCGAGGTCAGAAGCATTTTCGCTAATGTAGATACTGTCTTTAAATTTTTTGCGAATAGGCTCAATTTCAGTAAGTGGGCTGGTGTTGTCAACAGGGATATAAATTTTACCGGCTTTTAAAATTCCGTAAACTATTGGCAACAGTTCATATGTGTGCGGATAATTCACAACAACATAGTCTGAATTAAATTCGAGCAGCTTGTTGGCAATATTATCCGATAATTTGTCTAATTCTTCGTAAGTAAGATTCCTATTTTCTGAAAATACGGCAATTCTTTGCGGATGCTTAATCACATTCTCTTTTAACAGTCGAATTGCCCTATTGCTTGAATGGTAGCGATAAAATCTATTGAACAAGTCATCAACGACTTTCGGTGAATATCCCCAAAATGACTTGTAATTCTGGTTGATTTGAAATAGTTTTGTAAAGTCAGAAAAAGTATTTCCTCCCAAACTAGTAAACTTCTTCAGTACTTCTTCCCAAGCTTGATTGCTATATTCGTCGTATACGCCATTATCATCAAATACTTTCACTTTGGTTGTCAAGATGTTGACAACCAATCTATCTACAACTTGAGGATAGTCGGCTTCTAAGTCAAAACATTCCGGCTGATTCACATAATTCTTGATGGCGTTGCTTATTTTGCTCTCACTCAAAAGCAGCTTATCTTCATATCTTACTTCTTCGTCAATTACAATATTGTTTTCTATCAGAAATTTTTTATATCTATGGTAAAAATCCTCGTCTACAGTTTGATTCGTTATTACACATACATCAACATCTTTTGCGTCTGAATGTGATTCAATACAACTCCCATAGAAAATTTTAGTGCCAGTGATTTTTTCACTATCTAAATATTGCCTTACAAGATCCAACTTATTCATGAGCTATCTCCTTCCCCAACTTTTTAATATAGTTCACCGCAGCACGCAATTCTTTTTCGGTTACATCAATATTTCCGCTGTTATACCGTAAAACAAACCTTTTACTACCGTTAACCATAATGTCAAATCCATGGAAATAATACTCACCGTCTGAAAGCATTTTTCTATATATACTACGGTTAACCTCATTAATTTGTTCGATTTCAGCATCTTTATCAGGAACGTACTGAAAAATAACCGAAAACAGAATATCGTCATTCCCAACATAGAAGTTTATATCGCTATTTAGAATCGCGTAGAATAAATCAGCATTACTGATTCGCGCTTCAACCATTTCTCCAATTTCATGTACGCCTAGTGTTTTCATAACCATCCAGAGTTTTAAGCTATCATATGGTTTGCTCCCAATGAATGGCGTTGTTTTTCCGAATGATAATGGGTCATCCATGATCAAGGCGTTTGTTCTAGAAAGTGTTCCAAAATCATCTGCATTTTTCATCAAAACAACACTAAGGGTGTATGGCAACCACATGACTTTATGCGGATCCATGGTGCAACTATCATAGTGTCTTAAATACGTCACTTTTGACCTGTATGCATCTGAAAAACTCAAGGCAAACCCATGACATGCGTCTGCATGTAACCAAATATCATTTTCAACCTCTTTGACTACATGATATACGCCTTCCAAGTCTTCACATGTAGATGTCATTGAATCACATGCATAAACACCTACAAAGAGTACACTTTCTCCATAAAAATGAAGTAATCTTTTTAATTCTACTTGGTCAAGCCTATATTGCTTAGTTTTACAATATACCACCTTGACATCTAGATTTAACCATTCTGTCGCATAACTTAAAGAATAATGCCCAATGTTATTAGGAAGTATCACAATCTTCTTATCAGGATACTTTCTTGCAGCTGCCATCAAGGCATAAGTATTTGACATTACTCCGCCGGTCGTAACAGCCCCACCGAGTTGACTAACGTCTGTTAACTTATTATTAACTGCGTATCCTATCAATTCCCTCAACCAATTAAGTACATCAGCCTCAACTTCTGTCCCCATTGGTGAGCAAATATCCTTATTAATCAGATTTTGCTGTAAAAATACCTCAGCGACTGCCCCTGCTAGTCCGGCTAATGAATTCCCACAATCTGGGAAGCCCATAAACTTTTTGCTAGAAAAGTTTATATTTCGATCAAGCGAACCAACTAATTCTTCAATAGAGTCATCTAGCGACTGCCCACCGAGTGGCAAGGCATCCGTGCTTATGGTGGTATTAAGGTCGTCAGCTCTATGCACCAAAGAACTATCTGTCTTCCAATCAATTAGTTTCCTTATGAATTGATTCAAATCTCTTTCAAATTCTACTTTATTCCCTTCTGAAAGTAGATCGTTATTTTTCATACCATGTGCTCCTTTCTACACTACGTAGTTTAACTATTACGATAGATTGATCGATAAAGTTGGCTGAACACCTCAAACCCATGATCCTCCCCATCAGCGATGATGTTTACGTCAACTGAAAAATGTAAAAGTAAAGAATTTATTAAATACTTTTCATTTCATTTTCTTTTTCATTTCGATATTGTACACTTAATCAAAGGTATTTATCATTTTGTTGTGAAAGTGGGAATTCCAATGAAATCATCCTTAGGAAAAACACTCAGAGAAATCCGTGTAGGAAAACAAGTCAGCATTTGTTCACTTGCTGATCAACACCTGTCCAAATCGCAGATTTCCCGCTTCGAGCGTGGCGAATCTGAAATATCTTGTGCTAATCTCATTAACATATTAGATAAGTTAAACGTTTCTTTAGATGAATTCATGATTATCCATAATGATGTATCTCCAACGAGGACAGAATCTTTTTTCAACCTAATGAGCTACATCAGAAAGGCATATTTTGCTCAAAATACAGCTGAAATCATGAATTTGCTTTCTGCTAATTCCAGTTTTAAACTAAATCCTTTTGAAAAAACGATGATTAAATCAATTGTTCACACACTGGATAGCAATGTCTGTCCAACAAGGGAAGAGATAGCCCAACTAGTCGACTATTTGTTTAAGATAGAAAAGTGGGGCTACTACGAAATAACTTTGTTGGGAAACTGTGTAGAAACAATTCCATACGATTCTTTATTCCTGTTGACAAAGGAGATTCTAAAAAATTCTATTTATTACTCACTAAACAAAAACAACAAGCGGCTAGTGACGCGGCTTGC
>OGOF01001553.1_pt1 | contig 13660 bp, 10 predicted proteins | sample 1552621 | NCBI WGS metagenome assembly OGOF01 (sample SAMEA2580156, study PRJEB22360) | human gut metagenome | biome: human gut; feature: human-associated habitat; material: faeces | place: Denmark | collected 2008/2010
AGGAGAGGCGGTAAAAATATACGGGCGGCTGCCGTAGCGCAGCACTTCCATCGCTTCCGAACCGACAGCAAAACCGCCAATCGAGGCCAGACTTTTACTGAAGGTGCCAACGATAATATCCACGTCGTCTTCAACGCCGACAGCTTCGGCCAGTCCGCGCCCCGTAGCGCCTAACACGCCAAACGAATGTGCTTCATCGACAATTAAATATCCGCCGAGACGACGTTTGATATCAACAATTTCTGCCAGCGGCGCAACGTCACCGAGCATACTGTAGATGCCTTCAACGATAATAATCGCCTCTTTCGCCCGTTCACCGAGGCGGACCATGCGCCGTTCCAGATCGTTGACGTCATTATGGCGGAAACGAATAATCTCCGCGCCGCCGAGAGAACAGGCGTCATAAATACTGGCGTGGCTGTCGGCATCCAGTAACACCACGGCGTTATGGTCGGCAAGTGTGCTGATGACGCCTAAATTAGCGGTATAACCGGTTGAAAAAACGATAGCGGTAGGGCGATTGAAAAACTCGGCAATCTCTTTCTCTAACGCCAGATGCGGCGCATAACTGCCGTTTGCCATACGAGAACCGGTGGTGCCGGTGCCTTGGGCCGCTAACGCTGCCTGACCTTCGCGGATAGCATCATGATTAAAGGTTAAACCGAGATAATTATTGGTCCCGGCCAGAATCACTTTTTTATTGCCGATCCGGCCTTCGGTGGCGGAATACACTTCATCAATACAGGTGCCAAATGGTGTTAACCCGTTGTCACTAAATTGCAGGCGCTCGCCAGCAAGGCGCGCATATTTATCGTATAGCCCCATTAGTTATTCTCCAGCCATGGAAGTAGAGTTTCCATTAATTGCGCAGGGGTTTTGACATCCAGCAGAATATTAATAGGAATGGAAATATCGAATCTGTCTTCCAGCATCATTAAGAGATCCATCACTTTGATCGACTCCAGGCCAAGATCGTTGACGAGATCGCTGTCGGGCTTAATTTCCACACCGTTTTCGACCAAATCCTGTAAACAGGAAAGGATGTAATCCATTACTATTTCACGATTTACCATAGAAACGTTAACACACCTTTAAACAAGACAATCAAAATAGCCCGTTGCGTAATGCGTGTTCCAGGCTAATCCCGGGAAACCAATTAATATCTTCAGAAATACGGTTATTACTTGCCGACCAGTCGGCATGGGTTAATTCACGGATTTTCGAACGAGTCAGCATCGGTTCTTTACCCGCCAGACGGTTCAACGCGGTACTGATATCCGCAAGGCAGGTGAGTAGCGGCTGAGGAATACCGACCATCCGCACGGAACCACAGCGGACATCGGCAACAAGCTGTTGGACACGTTGCCAGTCATAGCCTCCGGCGACGCCATCGCATAATTCATAGGTTTGCGTCTGTACAGTTTCGGCGCTTAACCACTGACTCACTGCTTGCGCAAAATCGGTGACGTGAAGAAAAGAGAGCTGTGTCTCTGGCGTGCCAAGTCGTGGCAGCAGACCGCGCAGCATCCAGTCAAACAGCGGTTTTAACTCTTTATCGCCGGGACCATACACGGCTGTCGGGCGAAAAACGCCCAACGTAATTTCGTCAGCCATTGCAGTCAGCCGTTGTTCAGCGACGTGTTTGGAATTTGCGTACCAGGAGAGTTCGGGATGGCGCGCCGCCAGCGAAGAGATAAACAGAAAACGTTGGCAAAAGCCGCTCTCTTTTGCCGCTTGCATCAGGCGCAGGCTGCCGTCAACGTTGCAGCGGGTAAAAATCTCTTCTTTGTGCCCGCGCACTTGCCCGGCGCAATGGACCACCGCGCTGGCTCCGGCAACCAGTTCGCTAAGCGAATGTGTATCTTCCAGCGAACCGCGCACCCAAGTGAGATTATCATTGACGTGAGCGCGGGCAGTACGCGTCAATGCGCGAACATGAAAGCCGCGGGCGAGCAGGTTATCAATAATATATTTACCGATAAACCCGGTAGCGCCCGTCACCGCGACAGTTTGATTCATGCCAGGGATTCCTGCACATGAAGACTGGCAGCATAAGCCTTCTGATAACGTTTTTTCGCTTCCGCACGGGCAGGCTTGCCGGAGGATGTTCGGGGAATACTGTGGGGCGGCAACAGATCGATATCCGCGGTAACGCCAAATTCGCTTTGGATCCGAGCTGCCAGCGCGTGGATAAGCTGCCCGCGACGTTCTTCGTCGCTGATCCGACACTGGATCTGCAAAATGATTTTTTCCTGGGCGGTAACAAAAGCAATCGCATCGCCAGAATGAATTTCCGGCTCCTGTTCCGCAATGTATTCAATATCCTGCGGCCAGATATTACGGCCACGAATAATAATCAGATCTTTAATGCGTCCGGTGACATACAGATAACCGTCCAGCAGATAACCAAGGTCGCCGGTGTCTAACCAGCCCGTCGCGGCAATCTCGTCTTGCGAAACCTGGTCGCCAAAGTACCCGCTCATCAGGCTGGGGCCGGAGATGCAAATATGGCCTACCACACGTTCCGCGACAGGTATATCTGCTTCATTGCGGATTTCAATGCCATGTTCCGGCAACGCTTTACCGCAGTTGACGAAAGTCGATACGGCGCGTGTTTCAGCACCCGGCGCGACGGCTTTACCCTGGTATTCGAGGATGTCGCGATCCACTTCGTTAACCACAACCCCGCAGGCTTCATCAGAGAAGCTGACAGCCAGCGCATTTTCTGCCAGTCCGTAGCACGGCATGAAAGTTTTATCGTCAAAGTTAACCTGACGGAAACATTCAGCGAATTGATGGAGTTGTTCTGCGGATATGGGTTCTGCGCCAATACCAGCGACGCGCCAGCAGGAAAGATCCAGTTCAGCGAGATCTTTTTCATTCACGCGGCGCTGGCACAATTCATAGCCAAACGGCGGTGCAACGGAAACGGTGCCACGATTTTTACTGATCAATTTAAGCCATTGCAGAGGACGCATGGCAAAATCCTGAGTGCGCAAATAATCTACTGAAAGCTGCGTGGCGACGGGGGTCAGGAGAAAGCCGACCAGTCCCATATCATGGTAGAAAGGCAGCCAGGAGACGCAGCGGTCGCCAGGGCGTAATTTAATCCCATCGTGGCTTATAGCACGTAGATTAGCCATCACTTCGTGATGGGTGATAATGACGCCACGGGGAAAACGGGTGCTGCCGGAGGTGTACTGGAGGTAGGCGATATCGTTTGGAACTGGACGCTGGAGCACAACATCGGCTTCCGGTAATGCCTTAAACCAGGCGTGGCTTAAAACATGTAATTCGGGGTTGTTGTTATGCGTCGCGGCATTGACCAGTGGCAACCACTCATCACCAGTGATAATGGCTGCGGGCTGGCAACTTGCCAGTAAACCCTGCAGTTTGGCGCTCCAGGAATCCCGCTGACCTACGCCCATTGGAATCGCCAACGGGACGGCGACTAAGCCGGCATACTGGCAGGCAAAAAAAGCCTCTACAAACCCGCTACTCGTTTCGGCAATCAGCGCCACGCGATCGCCTTTTTTCAGGTTCAGCGATAACAACCTTTTCGCACCAGCTTCGGCACGCGCTTTTAACGTCTGATATTCCAGTTGATCTTCAAGTTGGCAACGTCTGTCATAAAAATTCATTCCGGCGCTACTCAGAGCGGCGTAGTCCAAAGCATCAACCAGCGTTGGAAAATCGGCATAGCGCATAGGTAGGGAATGCGTAAAGATTTTATTAGACATATACACCACGAAAAAATTGGATATCAAAAATAAAATGACAATAATGCGGTGGATTATATAGGCATAAAAGATAAATGAGATAGTATTTTCATCGGTGTGAAAATGAACATTGATTTAAATAATAAGTTTGGCTTTTTTGTTTTTATTGTGAATGATATTTAATTTGTGAATATATTAAGAAGGAGCCTTGTCCGGTCGCCTTAAATCGACAAGAGGCATTGTGGCGCTTCTGTGTAGTCTTTGACCTTATCGTAATCATTAATAAATACTATTTATTCTTTGTTTGTATTCATTGGGTTGATTATTAAGATGCCGTTCGTTGCTGTTGCAACCTGTTTTTCACCGTTAATTATTTGTTATCCACAGAGATATGGAATGCGATCTGCTGATGATTAAAATTGAAAAAGTAATTAATAAAAAAGACCTTAAGGCATTTATCGCTTTTCCGTCATCACTTTATCCCGATGATCCAAACTGGATACCCCCTTTATTCATTGAACGCAGCGAGCATTTGTCTGCGAAGAATCCGGGGACGGACCATATCATCTGGCAGGCGTGGGTAGCAAAAAAAGCCGGGCAGATAGTCGGGCGGATTACCGCGCAAATCGATACCTTGCACCGTGAGCGTTACGGTGAAGATACCGGTCATTTCGGCATGATTGACTCCATTGATGATCCGCAGGTTTTTGCCGCGTTGTTTGGTACAGCGGAAGCGTGGTTGAAGTCACAAGGTGCAAGTAAGATCAGCGGGCCTTTCAGCCTGAATATCAATCAGGAAAGCGGATTACTGATTGAAGGTTTTGACACTCCGCCCTGTGCGATGATGCCACACGGCAAACCGTGGTATGCCGCGCATATTGAACAACTGGGTTATCACAAAGGCATTGATTTACTGGCGTGGTGGATGCAGCGAACCGATCTCACTTTCTCTCCGGCGCTAAAAAAACTGATGGATCAGGTGCGCAAAAAAGTGACCATTCGCTGCATCAATCGCCAGCGGTTTGCCGAAGATATGCAGATCCTGCGTGAGATTTTCAATTCTGGCTGGCAGCACAACTGGGGATTTGTGCCGTTTACCGAACATGAATTCGCGACCATGGGCGATCAACTTAAATATCTGGTGCCGGACGATATGATCTACATCGCTGAGATTGATTCTGCACCCTGCGCGTTTATTGTTGGCTTGCCGAACATCAACGAGGCGATTGTCGATCTGAACGGATCGCTCTTTCCCTTCGGCTGGGCAAAATTGCTGTGGCGTTTGAAAGTCAGCGGTGTGCGAACTGCGCGAGTGCCGCTGATGGGCGTGCGGGACGAGTATCAGTTCAGCCGCATCGGCCCGGTGATTGCGCTGTTATTGATTGAAGCCTTACACGATCCGTTTGCCCGCCGGAAGATCGATGCGCTGGAAATGTCATGGATCCTCGAAACCAATACAGGCATGAATAACATGCTGGAACGCATTGGGGCGGAGCCGTACAAGCGTTACCGATTGTATGAAAAGCAGATTTGATGGCAGTCACCCCTGCTTCATCTCCAGCGGCACCGCCGAGCGAATCAAATGGTGGCCTTCCAGCTCGATATCGTGGAGATTCTTTTTCACGGTCCGCACATGATCGCGTGCTGCGCGCTGGGCAACGTGCGGCAGCCGCTGCAACACCGCGTTGTAGATCCGCGCATGCTGGCGATCGATCTGCTTTTTTTGCTGTGGTCGATGGTAGAGATTATTTACGCTGGCAAACACCGAATTAAACATCAGGTCGGTCAATGATTGCAGCGTAAACACCAGCACCTGATTGTGAGAAGCCTGACAAATGGCGAGATGGAAAGCGTGATCCAACTGCGCATGTTCGATCAGCGAAATCTCTTTGTTGTTCTCACTGGCGGCGAGCATTTTTTCATAACAGCGGGTTATCACAACAAAATCAGCCTGGGTTCCCAGCGTTGCCGCCAGCCTTGCCGATTCGCCCTCCAGTAATGCGCGAACGTCGAGCAGATCGTACAGCGTTCGCGGCTGCGTACTGAACAGATGGATCAGCGGGCTGGCGTCCTGCACCCGATTAAGCCGTGCGACACGAGAATCGCGACCCTGCGCCGTTTCAATAATCCCGCGCCCGCGCAGCACGGTCAGCCCTTCACGCAGTGCGGAGCGTGAGAAGCCGAGCTTTTCACACAGCCGACGTTCCGAGGGAAGCGGCTGACCGACCTTCAACACGCCGTCGATAATTAACCGTTCGATACTCTCTGCAACCACTTCGCAAATAGGGCGACGTTCATCTTTCATTCCCGGACCTCGTGCACAGGTAGGACCAATTTTTCTGTTCTTAACTCGCAAAACACGCACATCACGTAAGTGATTATGTTACATCAATTTAACATTAAGTTAACCAAAGCAAGGTCACAGAGCTGGAAAAAAAATGGTCTGACCGGTAGCTAAAGAGATAGACGAAAACGAAAAGCCCGCTTAATAACTGTTCACAGAAGCAGCGCGAAAAAATCAGCTGCCACACAACACAACAAAGCGAACCCTACTCATGAGCATCTTGTACGAAGAGCGTCTTGATGGCGCTTTACCCGAAGTCGACCGCACATCGGTACTGATGGCACTGCGTGAGCATGTCCCTGGACTGGAGATCCTGCATACCGATGAGGAGATCATTCCTTACGAGTGTGACGGGTTGAGCGCGTATCGCACGCGTCCATTACTGGTTGTTCTGCCTAAGCAGATGGAACAGGTGACGGCGATTCTGGCTGTCTGCCACCGCCTGCGTGTGCCGGTGGGGACCCGTGGCGCAGGCACCGGGCTTTCTGGTGGCGCGCTGCCGCTGGAAAAAGGTGTGTTGTTGGTGATGGCGCGCTTTAAAGAGATCCTCGACATTAACCCCATCGGTCGCCGCGCGCGCGTGCAGCCGGGCGTGCGTAACCTGGCGATCTCCCAGGCCGTTGCGCCGCATAATCTCTATTACGCGCCGGATCCGTCCTCACAAATCGCCTGTTCGATTGGCGGCAATGTGGCGGAAAATGCCGGTGGCGTTCACTGCCTGAAATATGGTCTAACCGTACATAACCTGCTGAAAATTGAAGTGCAAATGCTGGATGGCGAGGCGCTGACGCTGGGATCGGACGCGCTGGATTCGCCTGGTTTTGACCTGCTGGCGCTGTTTACCGGATCGGAAGGTATGCTCGGCGTGACCACCGAAGTAACGGTGAAGCTGTTGCCGAAGCCGCCCGTGGCGCGGGTTCTGTTAGCCAGCTTTGACTCGGTAGAAAAAGCCGGACTTGCGGTTGGTGACATCATCGCCAATGGCATTATCCCCGGTGGGCTGGAGATGATGGATAACCTGTCGATTCGCGCGGCGGAAGATTTTATTCATGCCGGTTATCCCGTCGATGCCGAAGCGATTTTGTTATGCGAACTGGACGGCGTGGAGTCTGACGTACAGGAAGACTGCGAGCGGGTTAACGACATCTTGTTGAACGCGGGTGCGACTGACGTCCGTCTGGCACAGGACGAAGCAGAGCGAGTACGTTTCTGGGCCGGTCGCAAAAATGCGTTCCCGGCGGTAGGACGTATCTCCCCGGATTACTACTGCATGGATGGCACCATCCCGCGCCGCGCCCTGCCTGGCGTACTGGAAGGCATTGCCCGTTTATCGCAGCAATATGATTTACGCGTTGCCAACGTCTTTCATGCCGGAGACGGCAACATGCACCCGTTAATCCTTTTCGATGCCAACGAACCCGGTGAATTTGCCCGCGCGGAAGAACTGGGCGGGAAGATCCTCGAACTCTGCGTTGAAGTTGGCGGCAGCATCAGTGGGGAACATGGCATCGGGCGCGAAAAAATCAATCAAATGTGCGCCCAGTTCAACAGCGATGAAATCACGACCTTCCATGCGGTCAAGGCGGCGTTTGACCCCGATGGTTTGCTGAACCCAGGAAAAAACATTCCCACGCTACACCGCTGTGCTGAATTTGGTGCCATGCATGTGCATCACGGTCATTTACCTTTTCCTGAACTGGAGCGTTTCTGATGCTACGCGAGTGTGATTACAGCCAGGCGCTGCTGGAGCAGGTGAATCAGGCGATTAGCGATAAAACGCCGCTGGTGATTCAGGGCAGCAATAGTAAAGCCTTTTTAGGTCGCCCTGTCACCGGGCAAACGCTGGATGTGCGTTGTCATCGCGGCATTGTTAATTACGACCCGACCGAGCTGGTGATAACCGCGCGTGCCGGAACGCCGCTGGTGGCGATTGAAGCAGCGCTGGAGAGCGCCGGGCAAATGCTCCCCTGCGAGCCGCCGCATTATGGTGAAGAAGCCACCTGGGGCGGGATGGTCGCTTGCGGGCTGGCGGGGCCGCGTCGCCCGTGGAGTGGTTCGGTCCGCGATTTTGTCCTCGGCACGCGCATTATTACCGGCACTGGAAAACATCTGCGTTTTGGTGGCGAAGTGATGAAAAACGTTGCCGGATACGATCTCTCACGGTTAATGGCCGGAAGCTACGGTTGTCTTGGCGTGCTCACTGAAATCTCGATGAAAGTGTTACCGCGACCGCGCGCCTCCCTGAGCCTGCGTCGGGAAATCAGCCTGCAAGAAGCCATGAATGAAATCGCCCAGTGGCAACTCCAGCCGCTACCCATTAGTGGCTTATGTTACTTCGACAATGCGTTGTGGATCCGCCTTGAGGGCGGCGAAGGATCGGTAAAAGCAGCGCGTGAACTGCTGGGTGGCGAAGAGGTTGCAGGTCAGTTCTGGCAGCAATTGCGTGAACAACAACTGCCGTTCTTCTCGTTACCAGGTACCTTATGGCGCATTTCATTACCCAGTGATGCGCCGATGATGGATTTACCCGGCGAGCAACTGATCGACTGGGGCGGGGCGTTACGCTGGCTGAAATCGACAGCCGATGATAATCAAATCCATCGCATCGCCCGCAACGCTGGCGGTCATGCGACCCGGTTTAGTGCCGGAGACGGTGGCTTTGCCCCGCTACCGGCACCTTTATTCCGCTATCACCAGCAGCTTAAACAGCAGCTCGATCCTTGCGGCGTGTTTAACCCCGGTCGCATGTACGCGGAACTTTGAGGAGCAGGCTATGCAAACCCGATTAACAGAAGAGATGCGGCAGAACGCGCGCGCGCTGGAAGCCGACAGCATCCTGCGCGCCTGTGTTCACTGCGGATTTTGTACCGCAACCTGCCCAACCTATCAGCTTCTGGGCGATGAACTGGACGGGCCGCGCGGGCGCATCTATCTGATTAAACAGGTGCTGGAAGGCAACGAAGTCACGCTTAACACACAGGAGCATCTCGATCGCTGTCTCACTTGCCGCAATTGTGAAACCACCTGTCCTTCTGGTGTGCGTTATCACAATTTGCTGGATATCGGGCGTGATATTGTCGAGCAGAAAGTGAAACGCCCACTGCCGGAGCGAATGCTGCGCGAAGGATTGCGCCAGGTAGTGCCGCGTCCGGCGGTCTTCCGTGCGCTGACGCAGGTAGGGCTGGTGCTGCGACCGTTTTTACCGGAACAGGTCAGAGCAAAACTGCCTGCTGAAACCGTGAAAGCTAAACCGCGTCCACCACTGCGCCATAAGCGTCGGGTTTTAATGCTGGAAGGCTGCGCCCAGCCTACGCTTTCGCCCAACACCAACGCGGCAACTGCGCGAGTGCTGGATCGTCTGGGGATCAGCGTCATGCCAGCTAACGAAGCAGGCTGTTGTGGCGCGGTGGACTATCATCTTAATGCGCAAGAGAAAGGGTTAGCGCGGGCGCGCAATAATATTGATGCCTGGTGGCCCGCGATTGAAGCAGGTGCCGAGGCAATTTTGCAAACCGCCAGCGGTTGTGGCGCGTTTGTCAAAGAGTATGGGCAGATGCTGAAAAACGATGCGTTGTATGCCGATAAAGCGCGTCAGGTCAGTGAGCTGGCGGTCGATTTAGTCGAACTTCTGCGCGAGGAACCGCTGGAAAAACTGGCAATTCGCGGCGATAAAAAACTGGCCTTCCACTGCCCGTGTACCCTACAACATGCGCAAAAGCTGAACGGCGAAGTGGAAAAAGTGTTGCTTCGTCTTGGATTTACCTTAACGGACGTTCCCGACAGCCATCTGTGCTGCGGTTCAGCGGGAACATATGCGTTAACGCATCCCGATCTGGCACGCCAGCTGCGGGATAACAAAATGAATGCGCTGGAAAGCGGCAAACCGGAAATGATCGTCACCGCCAACATTGGTTGCCAGACGCATCTGGCGAGCGCCGGTCGTACCTCTGTGCGTCACTGGATTGAAATTGTAGAACAAGCCCTTGAAAAGGAATAACAAAATGAAAACTAAAGTCATTCTTAGCCAGCAAATGGCGAGTGCAATTATTGCCGCAGGTCAGGAAGAGGCGCAGAAAAATAACTGGTCTGTTTCCATTGCTGTTGCCGATGACGGCGGTCATCTGCTGGCGTTAAGTCGCATGGACGATTGCGCGCCGATTGCGGCTAACATCTCCCAGGAGAAAGCGCGTACCGCCGCGCTGGGGCGTCGTGAAACTAAGGGCTATGAAGAGATGGTGAACAACGGACGTACCGCGTTCGTGACTGCGCCGTTACTGACGTCGCTGGAAGGTGGCGTACCGGTTGTTGTGGATGGGCAAATTATTGGTGCCGTGGGCGTTTCTGGTTTAACCGGAGCACAGGATGCGCAGGTCGCGAAAGCGGCAGCAGCGGTGTTGGCGAAATAAGCGAAAACGAGGAGATAAACAATGAGTCAAACCATAACCCAGGGCCGTTTACGCATTGACGCCAATTTTAAACGTTTTGTGGATGAAGAAGTTTTGCCTGGCGTGGAACTGGATGCTGCCGCGTTCTGGCACAATGTTGATGAGATCGTTCACGATCTGGCGCCAGAGAATCGTCAGTTGCTGGCAGAGCGCGATCGCATTCAGGCGGCGCTTGATGAGTGGCATCGCAGCAATCCGGGGCCGGTAAAAGATAAAGCGGCCTATAAATCTTTCCTGCGTGAACTGGGCTACCTGGTGCCACAGCCTGACCACGTTACGGTGGAAACCACGGGCATCGACAGCGAAATCACCAGTCAGGCGGGGCCACAGCTGGTGGTTCCGGCGATGAACGCCCGCTACGCGCTGAACGCGGCGAACGCTCGCTGGGGCTCACTGTACGATGCGTTATACGGCAGCGACATCATCCCGCAGGAAGGGGCGATGGTCAGCGGCTACGATCCGCAGCGTGGTGAGCAGGTTATCGCCTGGGTTCGGCGTTTCCTCGATGAATCACTACCGCTGGAAAATGGCAGCTATCAGGATGTGGTGGCGTTTAAGGTGGTCGATAAACAATTACGCATCCAGTTGAAAAATGGTAAAGAAACCACGTTACGTACTCCAGCACAGTTTGTCGGTTACCGTGGCGATACTGCTGCGCCGACCTGCATTTTGCTGAAAAATAACGGCCTGCATATTGAGCTACAAATCGATGCCAACGGGCGGATTGGCAAAGACGATCCGGCGCACATCAACGATGTTATCGTCGAAGCGGCCATCAGTACCATTCTCGACTGCGAAGATTCGGTTGCGGCGGTTGATGCGGAAGATAAAATCCTGCTGTACCGCAACCTGCTGGGCCTGATGCAGGGGACTCTGCAAGAGAAAATGGAGAAGAACGGTCGGCAAATCGTGCGTAAACTGAATGACGATCGTCAGTACACTGCCGCCGATGGATCTGAAATTTCTCTGCACGGACGCTCGTTGCTGTTTATCCGCAACGTGGGTCATTTGATGACCATTCCTGTGATTTGGGACAGCGAAGGCAATGAAATCCCGGAAGGCATTCTTGATGGCGTCATGACTGGCGCGATTGCCCTCTATGATTTAAAAGTGCAGAAAAACTCGCGCACTGGCAGCGTCTATATTGTGAAACCGAAAATGCACGGTCCGCAGGAAGTGGCGTTCGCCAACAAACTGTTTTCCCGCGTTGAGACAATGCTCGGTATGGCACCGAATACCCTGAAAATGGGCATTATGGATGAAGAACGCCGGACCTCGCTGAACTTGCGTAGCTGTATCGCTCAGGCGCGCAACCGCGTGGCGTTCATCAATACCGGTTTCCTCGACCGTACCGGCGATGAAATGCATTCGGTGATGGAAGCGGGCCCGATGCTGCGTAAAAACCAGATGAAATCGACGCCGTGGATCAAAGCCTACGAACGTAATAACGTGCTTTCCGGTCTGTTCTGTGGGCTACGTGGAAAAGCGCAAATCGGTAAAGGCATGTGGGCAATGCCGGACCTGATGGCAGACATGTACAGCCAGAAGGGCGACCAATTGCGTGCCGGGGCAAACACGGCCTGGGTTCCGTCGCCAACTGCCGCTACGCTCCATGCGCTGCACTACCACCAAACCAACGTACAGAGCGTGCAAGCCAACATTGCCCAGACCGAGTTCAATGCTGAATTTGAACCGCTGCTGGACGATCTGCTGACTATTCCGGTTGCTGAAAACGCTAACTGGTCGGCGCAAGAGATCCAACAAGAGCTGGATAACAACGTGCAGGGGATTCTGGGGTACGTGGTGCGTTGGGTGGAGCAGGGGATTGGTTGTTCAAAAGTGCCGGATATTCACAACGTGGCGTTGATGGAAGACCGCGCAACGCTGCGTATTTCCAGCCAGCATATCGCCAACTGGTTACGTCACGGTATTCTGACCAAAGATCAGGTGCAGGCGTCGCTGGAGAATATGGCGAAAGTGGTTGATCAGCAAAACGCTGGCGATCCGGCTTATCGTCCAATGGTGGAGAATTTCGCTAACTCGTGTGCTTTTAAAGCTGCCAGCGATTTGATCTTCCTCGGCGTGAAACAGCCAAACGGCTATACCGAACCGTTATTACACGCATGGCGTTTACGCGAAAAAGAAAATCATTAATAGCGTCAAAAAAAGCCCCGGCAAGATTTATTGTCGGGGCTATGATAGTAACTGCGGTAGTACATTTATCCCGGAAATAACCGGAGCGATTATCAGGGGTTAACAATATTAAATACCCGTAGCGCATCACTAGCGGGATTAAAACAACAATATGGACATCTTAACGATACTCTGCGCCTGCGTGTGCGGAACAGAAACCCTTACCCGATATACTTGTTATGCCAGAGGTAGCAATTGCGTTAGCGGCGTACTGTTGCTGTAAAGTATAACGCCTATATTTTACAGTTCAGTCCTCTTTTGCTTATTACAACCTTAAGTATATCAAGCATATAAAGATAATAAGAGACTGAACAATATGGTTACCTGGACCCAAATGTATATGCCGATGGGAGGACTGGGGCTATCCGCTCTGGTCGCCCTGATCCCAATAATATTCTTCTTCGTTGCACTCGCGGTATTACGTCTGAAAGGACATGTCGCTGGAGCAATAACCCTTATATTATCTATTCTGATTGCGATATTCGCCTTTAAAATGCCGATTGATATGGCATTTGCTGCTGCGGGCTATGGCTTTATTTATGGTTTATGGCCTATTGCGTGGATTATTGTCGCGGCGGTATTCCTGTATAAATTAACCGTTGCCAGCGGCCAGTTCGATATTATCCGCAGCTCGGTTATCTCCATCACCGACGATCAGCGTTTGCAGGTGTTACTGATTGGTTTCTCCTTTGGTGCGTTGCTGGAAGGGGCGGCTGGCTTTGGCGCACCGGTGGCGATTACCGGTGCTCTACTGGTGGGCCTGGGCTTCAAACCGCTATACGCGGCGGGGCTGTGTCTGATTGCCAACACTGCGCCGGTGGCGTTTGGTGCGTTGGGCGTGCCGATTCTGGTCGCCGGTCAGGTAACGGGAATCGATCCGTTCCACATTGGCGCAATGGCGGGACGTCAGTTACCGTTCCTGTCGGTTCTTGTGCCGTTCTGGCTGGGATGGTTTATTC
>OGOF01001560.1_pt1 | contig 13608 bp, 12 predicted proteins | sample 1552621 | NCBI WGS metagenome assembly OGOF01 (sample SAMEA2580156, study PRJEB22360) | human gut metagenome | biome: human gut; feature: human-associated habitat; material: faeces | place: Denmark | collected 2008/2010
TAATATGCAGTCAAAGATTACTATTTAGCTACATCGCACACGTTTTTTGCAGCAGCTGACTTCTAGTTAAGAAGCAGCTCCTTTCTTAATTTAGTCGAATTGATCCAGTGAAAGCCAGCCCCGATGAGCCAGATGGCGCCTCCTAAAATAAAGAGGACCCAGCTGGTGGACCAGCGGCCGGTCGCGATGCTGGCCAGCAGGTAGACAGCGATAACGATAGTCCAGTAGATGCTGTTGATCCTGCCCAGGCGCTTAGTGTTCGGCCGGTCCATCTCTTCGCCTGGTTCGATGGCCTGCCCTTCTTGCTTGCCGTCTTTCAGCAGGTAGTCAGCTGACACGTCGTATAAAACCGTCAGTTTGGCGATGTATGATATGTCGGGCACGCTGTCGCCGTTTTCCCAGCTGGCCACCTTGGCTTGTGTGGTCATTAATTTTTCCGCTAATTCTTTTTGGCTTAAGCCATGCTTCTTGCGCAGGTCGCGCAGCTTGCTTGGAAGCATCATGTTTTTCCCCCTCATCAATCTCTCTTCGATAATATTATAGCCTTTAGCCAGCTTAAAGGCTCGCGGGGAAAGAAAAAGTTCCCGCGTCAGCAGGAACTTGAAAAGTCATTAATCTAATTTGTCAGCCAAGTCGGTCAGCTTGGCAAATTCGCGCTGAACCAGGAAGGAGACGCAGAGGGCCAGGCCGGCCAAGATGATGAAGGCGCCCAAGGTCACGTAGTAGCTCTTCAAAACTTCGTGGGTGAAGGAGAGCAGGAGCGGGCCAACCATGCCGGCTGCCGCCCAGGCAGTCAAGATGGAGCCGTGGATGGCGCCGAGTTCTTTAGTGCCAAAGACGTCGCCCAGGTAAGCCGGAATAACTGAGAAGCCGGCCCCGTAGCAGGACATCAAAAGGCTGAGGGCTACAGCGAAGATGAATGGTGAGTGGGTGAAGATCAAGATCACGAACATGGCCATGTCAACGACAAAGATCAAGCTGTAGGTCAAAGGCCGGCCAATGTAGTCGGACAAGGTTGCCCAAACCAGCCGGCCAAAGCCGTTGAAGAGGCCGATGATGCCGACCATGACAGCGGCAGTAGCCGCGCTCATCCCAGTCAGTTCCTGGGCCATTGGTGAAGCAGCGGAGACCAGGGAGATCCCGCAGGTGATGCTGATAAAGAACATGAACCAGAGCAGGTAGAAGGTCTTGGCCTTCAGTGCTTGGTTGGCCGTCATTTGCAGGCCGCCAGTCAAGGAAACAGATTCCTTGTCTTCACTCTTAAAGTTGGCCAGGTCGTCAGCAGTTGGCCGCTTAATAAACTGGGCAGATACGATCATAATCAAGAAGTAGCCGGCACCCAAGATGTAGAAGGTATTGGACAAGCCAACGCTTGACATCAGGAATTGGGCGATTGGGCTGGTTAAAAGAGCGGCAAATCCGAAGCCCATGATGGCCAGGCCAGTAGCCAAACCCCGTCTATCCGGGAACCACTTGATGATGGTTGAGATCGGGGTGACGTAGCCGGCACCCAGGCCCAGACCAGCGATGACGCCGTATGAAGCGTACAAGAGCCAGAGCTGCTGGCTTTGAACAGCCAGGCCAGTCAAGGCGATCCCGCTCCCGTAAAGGATGGCGGAAACAGTCCCAGTCAAGGTCGGGCCGAATTTTTCAACCAGGCGGCCCATGAAAGCCGCGGACATCCCCAGGAAGAAGATGGCCAAACTAAATGCAAATGCAACTGATGATTCGCTCCAGCCGGTCTGTGCCGCGATTGGCTTAGTGTAGACGCTCCAAGCGTATACTGAGCCGATCATCAGATGCAGCATGACCCCCGCCAAAGCAACAATGTAACGATTAGTCTTCATTGTTCAGATATTCTCCTTATAAATCTTTGGACTTTGTAACAATACACGAACAATATTCTTGAATAGGGTCAATATCATTCGATGTGTTAAGGATACCATGTCAGCAATGTAAGGGCAAGGCAAAATTTTTAAGATCTTGAGTTGGAACCGCTAACCATACTACTAGATCTAGGGTTGTTTTTTGCAAAAGAGTTACCGGTAACATGACCGGAAAAAAAGTGAAAGCGCTTAGGAAAACGGCTAAGATAGAAGGGTGAGAAAAAACGGCCACAGGCCAAGGAGAAAAAATGGCTAGCGATACCAAGATTGACTTGCGCAAGCAAATGATTTACAGCATTTTTGTCAGAAACTACTCGCCAGAGGGCAACTTCGAAGGGGTCCGGAAGGATTTGGACCGGATCAAGGACTTGGGGACGGACATCATCTGGCTTTTGCCGATCCAGCCGTCAGGCAAAGAGAAGCGGAAGGGGAGCCTGGGTTCACCCTACGCAATTTCCGACTACCGGGCTATCAACCCGGAATACGGGACTATGGAGGACTTCAAGCGCCTGTGCGATGACGTTCACGCCAAGGGGATGAAGATCATCATCGACTGCGTCTACAACCACACTTCCCCAGACTCAGTCCTGGCTAAGGAGCACCCGGACTGGTTCTACCACAAGAAGGACGGCAACTTTGGCAACAAGGTGGGCGACTGGAGCGACGTTATCGACTTAGACTACAGCCACAAGGACCTCTGGAAGTACCAGGCAGAGACTTTGGTCATGTGGGCCAAGTATGTGGACGGTTTCCGCTGCGACGTGGCCCCGATGGTGCCGGTGGACTTTTGGAAGTATGCCAGAGAAGAAGTGGCTAAGGTGCGGCCAGGGGCTATTTGGCTGGCTGAATCTGGTGCCCCGGACTTTATCCGCTTCTTGAGAAGCAAGGGGGCAGTCGGTGGGTCAGATTCTGAGCTCTACCAGGCTTTTGACATGACCTATGATTATGACATCTACCCAGATTTGCGGGCAGCGCTGCTGGGGCAAAAGGATCTGACTGAGTACCTGGCTGGCCTGAACCGGCAAGAAGGGGTCTACCCGGAAAACTATGTCAAGGCGCACTTTTTGGAAAATCATGACGTGGTCCGGGCGCACGGGATGATCGATGATCCGGCGGCCTTGCGGGCAATGACGGCCTTCATCTACTTCATGAAGGGGGCCATGCTGGTCTACAATGGGGAAGAAAAGGGGGATGCCCACCACGTGACCCTGTTTGACAAGGACCCGGTTGACTGGAACGGCGATATTGATTTGACGGACCTCTTAAAGAAGATGCATGAAATCAAGCAGCTGCCAATCATGGCTGAGGGCAGCTATGAGGCTAAAGAGGTCAGAAAGGGTGTCTTGGAAGCTGTCCACAGCCTGGGTGAAGGTGGAGAAGAAGAGCAGTTGATCGGCTTGTTTAATACGACCGGCAAGAAGCAGGCGATTCCGACCCAGCTGCCAGAGGGGATCTACAAGAACCTTTATGATGGCAGCAGCGTCCAGGTTTACGAAGGAGTCATGCGGATCGGCGAGATTACCATTATTGAGAAATAAGGGCTGAGAAAGCAGTCTGAGGGAGACAGATTTTTTGCGAAAATTGGCGAAAATTTTTTTGACAAAAGCAGATTGTTTGCTATAATGAAAGAGTTGATAAATTGCCAATTTAGCTCAGTTGGTAGAGCATCTCCCTCGTAAAGAGAAGGTCATTGGTTCGATTCCAATAATTGGCACTCAGAGTATCAAAGAAGTCCGCTGCAAGAAGGCAGCGGACTTTTTTGCGCCAAAATTTGGCACGAAATGATTTTACCCTGGCATTTAGTGATGTTCTGATTTTTGCCCTTGTTGCTGGTTGATGACTGCTACTACTCAACTAATACTTGGCTGACCACCTGGCAGAATCTGCTAAAGGCGGGGCTTATGAGGAGACAGTCACCAAGGTTGTGGCAGGGATGCACAAGCAGTATAAATCCAAAGCTTGTGACCCGGGCAATTAGCAAGGCAGTAAATGCTTAAGATAAAGGACGTATATAGGGGACTTACAAGAACGATCCAAATGATCCATCTAAGGTAGTTCCAAACGAGCCAACTCCTTCTGTACCAGGCTACAAGACCGATGTTCCGAATGTAACTCCAGAAGATCCGACTAAGGATACTCCTGTTCCTTACACTAAGAGCGTGACCCCATCTAAGCCAAGCAACAACAAGCCGGGCAAGAAGGACCAGACCGCTCCAGCTACTCCGAATGCTGCTGCCTTCTCCACTGGCGCAAGCAAGCAGACGGCTAGTCTGAAGCAAAACGCGTAAGCTAAATTGTCTCAGACCGGTGAAGCAACTGACAAGTTCTGTGCTCTGTCAGTCCTCGGCCTCGGCGTAATGGCCCTGACCGCCCTGCTTGGTCTCGCAATCGACAAGAAGCGCAAGAACTAGCCTCTTTCTTTAAAAAGCTAACCGCTTTTTACGACATGATTCTTTTAATAAAGGATCATGTCTTTTTTTCGCCTTTTTCCTGTTTTTTCGCGGACTTTACACATTTAGGATTGACAAAAAGCCTTTAAAGCATGACTATGTAATTTAAGAAAGGGCAGGGTGATAAAAATGACCGACTACAACAATGAATACGACAACGACTACCTGGAAGATCTGGAGATTGACCCCAGTGAAATCCTGGACTATAGCATCTCTGAAAAACTTGCTGGCTTATGCGGGGAGGAAAAAGCTGCCTTCTGGCGCTCCTTCTACCAGCAGGCCCGGCAGCTGCACCGCCTCTTTATCACTAGTGCTGACCTCCGGGAAAACTTTGACATCGATGTCATCTATAACCGCCGCAACCAAGACGCGGTCTACCAGGCCATCCCTGCTGGCTGTAAAAAAGAGGAAAGCAGCCTGCTTCTGCAAGGGGTGATCGATGACTACGCTTTCTCAGAAGACGACACCCTGGAAAGCCGCCAGTCCCTCTTTATCCCCGATAACGAATCTACCTTCGTCTACGAGCTGAACACTGACGACGGCCTAATCAACCTCTTCGCCTTGACCTACCAGCAGAATAGCCACGCCCTGGATGCCCTCGGCTTTAACTTGAAGCACCGCCAGCAGATTCACCATGCCGGTGAACTTGATTACTAATTTATAGGAGGGAAAAATGCGTAAGGATCCAAAACTTTTCCAGCACGGCACCCTAGTCATGCTGGTCGCTGGCCTCTTTGACGTGACCATCGAAGCCTTATCCGGTGACGTCAAAACGCCCTTTGCCTGAGTCCACTTTGACCCAAAAAGTCCTGGCCAAAAGGTAAGCGGCTTCTCTTTGCCGGAACTTGAAGCCTATCTGAAAGGGCAGGGGATGGGGAATATTTTCTACGCCGTCAAACTCACCGGCCGCTTTGCCAAAATGAAGACCACTCCTACCACCCACGTGACCTCTACGAAAGCAACCCAGTCATGAAGAAGACGGTTGACGCCTTGATTGACGGGACGATTCCTTGCTGCGTCAGCGAAGGCCGGGCCCTGTATGATGACTTCCTGAAGGACAACGAAGAATTCTTGGTTCTGGCCGACTTTGAAGCCTACTTGAAGGCCCAGAAGCTGGTTGAAAAGGTTTGGGCAAACAAGCAGCAATGGGCCCAGATGAGCCTGGTCAACATCGCTCACTCTGAACGCTTTGACGCTGACAAGACCATTGAACGCTACGCCAGTGAAATCTGGCACCTGGACAAGGTAGAAGTGGACGCTGGAAAAGCGTAAGAGTGACTGATGAGAGCTACATTTAATTCTTGGGACACTAAATACAAGCAGCCCTTTGGCGCCACGCGGGCCAATACCAGCGTCAAGTGGGCAGTTGAAGTCGATGAAGAGATCCAGGAGATTACCCTCTGGCTGACTAAAAACAATGAGTCGCCGGTGGCTTACCCCATGACTTTCAACGATGAAAGCAAGATGTATGAGACCAGCGTCAAGATTAGCAGCTCCGGGCTCTACTACTACTTCAACATTAAGCAAAACGACCAGTTTTACTTCCTGGAAAGAAGCCAGGACGGTTTTGGCGACGGGGAGATCACCTAGGGCGGCCGGGATATCCGGACCTTCCAGCTGACTTGCTATGACCGGGCGGTCCCGCAGGCTCCCTGGTAGACCCAGGGGGTGGTCTATCAGATCTTCCCAGACCGCTTCAACAACGGCAACCCGCATGGGGAGATCCAGGGCCGCAAGAAGGACAGTTTCATCTACGCGACCAAGGAAGACAGTCCTTACTATATTAAGGATGGGCATGGTGATATAGCCCGCTGGGACTTTTTTGGCGGCAACCTCGAAGGTATCCGGCAAAAGATTCCCTATTTAAAGGATTTGGGAGTGACGGCCATCTACTTGAACCCGATCTTCCAGGCTTCCAGCAACCACCGCTATGACACCCAGGACTTCATGAAGATCGACCCCATGCTGGGGACCGAGGAGGACTTCAAGAACCTGATTAAGGACCTGCACAAAAACAGGATTGCCTTGATCTTAGACGGGGTCTTCAACCATGTCGGGGCCGAGAGCAAGTAATTCTTGAGCGCGGTCACGGACAAGACGGGCCCTTACTACTCCTGGTTCAACTTCATCAACTATCCGACCAAGTACCAGTCCTGGTGGGGGGTAACCATGCTTCCTGAAGTCAACAAGAATAATGCTGACTACCAGAACTTCATCTGCGGGCCCGACGGCGTTTTAGCCAAGTGGACCCGGATGCATGTCGACGGCTGGCGCTTGGACGTGGCAGACGAACTTCCAATGCCGTTCTTGCGGGAAAACCGGGCACTAGTCGACGGGAAAGTTGGTTATGTCAAGATTGCTTATGGCATCAACGCCCTGGTCCGCTACAACCAAAGGGAACTGGTCATTTACTGCTACAACAAGACCGACCAGGATATGATCCTGGACGCGGGAAAATTTCAAACATATTGCCTGCCAGAGAAGATTGGAGAGCTGGTAAGTGATATACTGGATCAAGAAAGCGTAGCTCAGAAGGCTTATCTGTTGAAGATATTTAAGCTAGACAGGAATGAAAAAGAATAAAAAGGAATAAAAAGGAATAAAAAGGAATATATCTAATATGGACGCAAAAGAAATTTTTGAACAATGGAAACAAGCCGCCCTGCCGGAAGACCTGGCTGAACAAATGGCTGAATTAGGCGGCGACGAAAAGTGGATCGAAGACGCCTTTGGCCAGGACATCAACTTTGGGACTGCCGGGATGCGGGGGCTCCTGGAACCAGGGACCAACCGGATCAACGTCTTCACGGTCGGCCGGGTAACTGAAGGTTTGGCCCGCTTGATCGACGAAAACGGCGAAGAAGCCAAGAAGCGGGGCGTGGTAATTTCCTTTGACTCCCGCTACAACTCACGCGAACTGGCTACTCATGCTGCCCGCGTTTTGGGGGCTCACGGCATTCACGTCTACCTCTTTGACGACCTACGTCCAACGCCGGAACTGTCCTTCGCTGTCCGCTACCTGCACACCTTTGCCGGGATCAACATCACTGCTTCCCACAACGCCAAGCAGTACAACGGCTACAAGGCTTACGGCGAAGACGGTGCCCAAATGGGGCCGGAAAACGCTGACCGCCTCTTTGTCTACGCGCAAAAGGTTGAAGATATCTTCAGCGTTAAGGCAGCTCCAGTCAAGAAGCTGCGCGCTGAAGGCACTTTGCAGCTGATCGGCGAAGATGTCGACGAAGCCTACCTGGCCAATCTGGAAACGGTCAACGTCAACAAGGACATGATCAAGGAAAACGCCGACAAGCTGAAGATTGTTTACACTCCGCTGCACGGTACGGGTAAGATGCTTTACGACCGCGCCTTCAGACGCGGCGGCTTCAGCAACGTTGTTCCAGTGCCAAGCCAGGCGATTGTGGACCCGGAATTCCCGACTTGCAAGAAGCCTAACCCGGAATTCCGTGACGTCTTCAACCCAGGCGTGGAACTGGCCAACGAAATCGGCGCTGACATGATCGTGGCTACCGACCCGGACGCTGACCGGATGGGAGCCTGCGTAAGAACTGACAAGGGCGACTTCCAAGTTTTGACTGGGAACCAAATCGCTACTTTGATGTCTTACTACCTCCTGCAAAACTTGAAGGACTCAGGCAAGCTGACTCCGGACTACGAAATCGTTACTTCAATCGTATCCAGTGCCTTGCCATTCAAGATTGCCAAGGACTTCGGCATCAAGACCAAGTCAGTTCTGACTGGCTTCAAGTATATCGGTGAAGAAGTCGACCGGATGAACAAGGAAGGGGACGGCAAGTTCCTGATGGGCTTTGAAGAAAGCTACGGCTACCTCTTCCAAGCCTTCGCCCGCGACAAGGACGCCATGCAAGGGGCCTTGATGTTCGCCGAAGTTGCCAGCTACTACGCTTCCAAGGGCATGACTGTCTTTGACGGCCTGCAGGAAATCTGGAAGAAGTACGGCGTTGCTTATGAAATCACCCGGGCTATCGAAATGCCAGGGATCGGCGGGCAAAAGAAGATGGCTGAATTGATGAGCAAGCTGAGAGAAGAACACCTCAGTGAAATCAACGGGGCCAAGGTCTTGAAGATCGAAGACTATCAAGAACAAGTTACTGTCGAAAACGGCGAAGAAACTCCATTGACTGGCTTCCCGAAGTCAAACGTCTTGAAGTACTTCCTAGATGACGAAACTTGGGTAGCCCTGCGGCCATCTGGTACTGAACCAGTAATCAAGGCTTATGTCGGCGTTAACAAGGCTGACATCGCAACTGCTGAAAAGGCAGCTGAAAGCTACCAAGACGCTATCAGCGAATTGCTGAAGTAATTTTAAAACAACAAAGAAAGAAGCACCGCGAACGCGATGCTTCTTTCTTTGTGCTTGTGTGCTGTTAAGAATTATAGGCTCTTACTTGTCCCCGAAGGTGACGCCCATGAGGCGGGCGTTGCTTACGGCCTTGCCGTTCGGGTCAACGTACTTGAGCTTGCCGGCCGTGTCTTCCAGGGCGATAGAATCTACTTCACCTTGCTTCAAGACAACCAGGCGGCCGAAGGACCGGTTCATGATCAGGCGGGCCCCTTCAATCCCGAAGCGGGTTGAGATTTGCCGGTCGTAGGCATCTGGCCGGCCGCCCCGTTGAGCATGGCCGATGACCGCAGTTCTGATTTCAGCGTCTGGCAAAACTTCCTGCAATTGGGTAGCGATTTCTTTAACCACGCTGGCCCCGTTTCTAGCGGCAACCTTAGCCTTGTACTTCTTCTTGGGCAGGGTGGCGTCTTCCTTGGAAATTGCCCCTTCAGCGGCGGCAATGACCGTGAAGCCCTTGCCAGACTTTTGTCTTTTCTTGACCTTCTTGGCTACGACATTGATGTCGTAAGGAATTTCCGGCAAAAGGATAATTTCGCTGCCGGCAGCCAGGCCAGCGGCTAGGGTGATGTGGCCAACCTTGTGGCCCATGACTTCGACGACGAAGACCCGGGAGTGGCTTCGAGCAGTAGTGTGGATTTCATCCAGGTATCTGGTGGCAATATCAACGGCGCTTTGGAAACCGAAGGTGTAGTCAGTTCCCCAAGTGTCGTTGTCGATGGTCTTTGGCAGGCCGATCACGTTCAAGCCTTCTTGGGCCAGCATGTTGGCTGACTTAAGTGACCCGTTGCCGCCCAAAACAGCCAAAGCGTCCAGGTTGAGCTTCTTGTAGGTCTTCTTCATGGCAGCTACCTTGTCAAAGCCGTCAACGATGACCCGCATTTCCTTGAATGGCTGGCGGGAAGTGCCCAGAATCGTCCCGCCTTCGTTGATGATGCCGGAGAAGTCCCGCGGCTTCATCTTGACGTAGTCTTCATGCATCAAGCCGTAGTAGCCCCGCTTGAAACCGATGATTTCCACGTCATCGACACAGTTGTAAAGGGTCTTGGACAGCCCCCGCATGGTCGCGTTGAGCGCCTGGCAGTCGCCGCCGCTCGTCAAAATACCAACTCGTAAAGTCATGATTAAATTCCTCCTCGTGCTAAACAGTTCTCTAAAACTGGGCTTAATTTAAATCTTAGTCGTGTACCTGCCAAGATGCAAGCAGATTTTTAAATCTAATTGAAAAAAACATGAATATATTGTCAAATGAAAATTAGTAAAGGAAAAGCAGCCCGGGCAGGGCTGCTTCATGGTAGTAGTTTTGATTAGTGAGCAGTTAAAGCAATCAAGTTGTCGCCGTGCTTAACGTCAGTTGCTTCAACCCGGGCCACTTCACTGTATGAATGGCTGTTGGTAATAACAACCATGACAGTGGTGTCGTAGCCGGCAGCCTTGACGGCATCCAGGTCGACTTCACCGATCTTGTCGCCCTTTTCAATGTGCTGGCCTTGAGTGACCAGGGACTTGAAGTGCTGGCCGTTCAAGTTGACCGTGTCCAGACCGATGTGGATCAGGACTTCGGCACCGTCGTCAGACTTAAGCCCGTAAGCGTGGCCAGTCTTGTAAGCAACGGAAACAGTACCGGTAACAGGAGCGTAGATATTGCCGTCGCTAGGAACGATGGCTGCCCCGTTACCCATGAGCTTTTGGGAGAAGACTTCGTCATTTACGGCTGACAGGTCTTTAGAAACGCCGTCTACAGGTGCCAGAACTACTTCGTCTTCCAAACCAGCAGTTTTGGCAGCTTCAACTTGTTGTTCAGCTGGAACTTCAGTTGAAGCGCTGACGCCAGTTTCGCCTTCAACGCTGGCAACTTCTTCCTTCAAGTGGCCCTTGCCCCAGAAGAAAGTCAAGGCGAAGGCAATAGTGAAGGAAACAAGTTCACAGACAACGTACATTGGGATGGTCTTCGGGTAGATGGACAGGAAGCCCAGGAAACCGGCAGAACCAAGGGATGCGGCTTCAACGTGCAGGAGACCTGCAAGGGCTGAAGCAACACCGGACCCGATCAGGGCGCAGAAGAATGGGAAGCGGTACTTCAAGTTAACCCCGAAGAGGGCTGGTTCGGTGATCCCCAGGAGGGCAGAAACACCGGCTGATGAAGACAGACCCTTCATCTTTTCGTTCTTAGTCAAGAACCAGATAGCGAAGGTTGCGGCACCTTGAGCAACGTTGGCCATGGAAGCAACAACGAAGATAAAGTCGCCCGCACCCTTGCCGGCAGCGAAGGCAGCCAGCAATTGGGTTTCGATGGCCGGGAAGCTTTGGTGCAAACCAGTCATAACGATGGCTGAGTAGCAAAGACCGAACAGACCCATGCCGATGAAGCCAGCAGTGTCGTACAGCCATACGAAGCCGTTGGTGATCCAGTTAGAAACGGTCTGCATCACTGGCCCGACGATGGCGAAAGTCAGGAAGCCAGTGATCATGATTGACAGAAGCGGGGTGAAAGTAAAGTCAACCGCGCTTGGCAGGGCCTTGTGCAGCTTCTTTTCCAAGAAGGCTAAGATCCAGATAGCTGCCAGGACTGGAATAACTTGGTATTGGTAGTTGGTTTGCGCTACGTGCAAGCCGAAGATGTTCCAGTAGTGAGTTGCACCAGCCAGCTGCGGGGTGGCCATGATCAAGCCCATTGCAGCCCCGAGGAATTGGTTGGCGCCGAACCGCTTAGCGGCGGAAATACCGACCAGAACCGGCAGGAACATGAATGGGGCAGCTGACATCAGTTGGATCATGTCAGACAGGCCCTTGATGGCTGGGTTGATTTGGACCAGGGACTTAGGCCCGAACAGGCCAGGACTGGTAAAGAAGTTGTTCAAGGCCATCAGCAAACCACCCGCAACCAGGGCTGGGATGATTGGCACGAAGATGTCACTCAAAAGCTTGATGAAGGCCATGACAGGGTTGACCTTCTTGCCGCTGGCGGCGATCTTCTTCAAGTCGTCGGTAGAAACTTCGGACAGGCCGGTTTGCTTGATCAATTCGTTGTAGACGTTGTCAACGTCACCAGGCCCGATGATAACTTGGTATTGGCCGTCAGTCTTGAAGGTACCCTTAACGTCGGGATCCTTGTCCAAGGCTGCTTGGTCGATCTTGGTATCGTCTTTTAAGACTAAACGCAGACGAGTCGCACAGTGGGCAGCGGCTACCAGGTTGTCTTCACCTACGGCAGCGATCACCCGCTTGGCAACTGCATTGTAATTCATTGCCACGAGAAACACTCTCCTTATTTTCTGAAAACGCTTTTCTTTAATTCGCTTAACAATAATATCGGTTTCTGGCAAATGTGTCAATCGTTTGACAGAGAATATTTTATAAAAGTTCTGTTAACTCAAAAAGAGCCTGTTAACCGTTTGACATGTTAGCGCTTCAACCCTAAAATAGAAGATGATAAAAGCTTAATTATCCAGATGTTTTTTTGCCTGGGAACAATCTGGCAAATAAAGATAAAAGGTTACTAAAGAAGAGATTAGTGATTAAGCGGAGGTTGCTTAATATGGAATGGACAAGAGAAAAAAGATATCTTCCTTATGAGAAATGGGATGTCAAGACTTTGCTTGAGCTGCAGAGTCAGGCAGCCCGGTCAGACTACCAATTGCACTACCACATCCGGCCAACTTCTGGTTTATTGAACGACCCTAACGGCTTTTCCTACTATAATGGCCGCTGGCAGGTCTTCTACCAGGCTTACCCATTTGGGGCAGTGCATGGTTTGAAGTCCTGGGTGCACTTGACCAGTTCCGACCTGGTTCACTGGGAAAACCTGGGCGAAGCTGTTTATCCTGACACCCCGCTGGACAGCCATGGGGCCTATTCCGGTTCAGCCAAGGCAATTGGCGACAAGCTTTTTCTGATGTACACGGGCAATGTCCGCGACGAAAACTGGGTTCGCCATTCTTACCAGGTTGGGGCCTGGATGGACGAAGAGGGAAAGGTGACCAAGCTGGAGACGCCTCTGATCAACTCGCCAGAGCATGTGACTGAGCACTTCCGTGACCCGCAGATTTTAGAGCACGATGGCAAGTACTACGCTATTCTGGGTGCCCAGGACAAGGAGACCAAGGCCGGCAAGATCAGCCTTTACAAGGCAGATGCTGTAACGGGTCCATGGCAGGACCTGGGCTATGTTGACCTGCCAGACATGGGCTACATGGTTGAATGCCCGAACCTGGTCTTTGTTGACGGCAAGCCGGTCTTCATCTTCTGCCCGCAGGGTTTGGACAAGAACGTGACCGACTATCAGAATGTCTACCCGAACATGTACTGGGTTGGGGAAAGCTTTGACTTTGAAACCGGCCACTTCGAGACCAAGCAGAAGGCCCCGATCAACCTGGACGGGGGCTTTGACGTCTACGCTACTCAGGCCTTCAACGCGCCAGATGGCTATGCTTACGCCATCAGCTGGGTTGGCCTGCCGGATGTGACTTACCCAAGTGATAAGGAAGGCTGGGCTAACTGCTTGAGCCAGGTCAAGCGCTTGGCTTTAAAGGACGGCCGCTTGCTTCAAAAGCCGGTCAAGGCCATGAAGAGCCTAAGAGGAGTCGAAGAAGACTTCACAGGTGACCTGGCCTTTGATGCTGGCGCGCAAAGCGAATTGAAGCTGACTATTAAGCAGGGGCAGAAGGGCAAGCTGCTTTTGGCGGCAGACAGTGAAGGTAAGAACTGCATCAAGCTCAGCTTCAAGACCGGCAAGCACGCCCGCTTAATGGTTGACCGGGGTGAATGCGGCCAGGCCGTGAACCCGGACTACGGGACTAGCCGGACGGTGAAATTGCCAGCCGGGGAAGACCTGGACCTGCGGATCTTTGTGGACCACTCCCTCTTTGAAATTTTTGTCAATGGCGGCGAA
>OGOF01001562.1_pt1 | contig 13602 bp, 7 predicted proteins | sample 1552621 | NCBI WGS metagenome assembly OGOF01 (sample SAMEA2580156, study PRJEB22360) | human gut metagenome | biome: human gut; feature: human-associated habitat; material: faeces | place: Denmark | collected 2008/2010
GGTCTACCTTTGTGCAGTCCTTACCGGAGAAAGCACCGCCGCCGTGACGTCCTGTTCCACCGTAGGTATCAACGATGATCTTACGTCCTGTCAGACCACTGTCACCGTGAGGTCCGCCGATAACAAAACGGCCTGTCGGGTTGATGAAATATTTGGTATCCGCGTCAACCATATCAGCCGGGATGATCGCATCAAAAACATATTTCTTAATGTCCTCATGGATCTGCTCCTGAGTAACATCCGGATCATGCTGTGTAGAGCATACAACCGCATCGATTCTCTTCGGTTTGCCAGCCTCATCATACTCAACTGTAACCTGAGTTTTTCCATCTGGTCTTAAGTATTTCAGAGTACCGTCTTTACGAACTTTTGTCAGCTGCTGTGCAAGCTTATGTGCCATGTTGATCGCATATGGCATATACTCCTCAGTCTCGTTGGAAGCATAACCAAACTGAAGGCCCTGGTCACCGGCACCGATGGAATCCAGCTCATCCTCGTTCATGTTATCCTCTTTCTGCTCAAGCGCCTTGTCAACACCCATAGCGATATCTGTGGACTGTTTGTCAAGAGCTGTGATAACTGCGCAGGTATCTGCGTCAAAACCATAATCTGCATTGTCATATCCGATCTCGCGGATCGTATCACGAACGATCTTCTGGATATCAACATTTGCCTTTGTTGTGATCTCACCCATAACAAGTACAAGACCTGTAGTAGTAGCTGTCTCGCATGCAACACGGCTCATTGGGTCCTGTGCCATCATAGCGTCAAGGATCGCGTCAGAAATAGAGTCGCAGACTTTGTCAGGATGTCCTTCAGTTACAGATTCAGAAGTAAATAAAATTTTCTCCATGTTTTTCTCCTTTTGTACTTATACAACGGTTATAAATCACATAAAAAACAGCCCGTACAATCGGACTGTTTAAATTCTGTAAACAATCCTCTTATTGTTCGATTGCTCGCTCAGGTTGGCACCTTCCTGGATTTCCGGGGTTGCCGTGGCTTCTCAGATCCTTTGTATCTCCACCACTCTGAATAAAAGGCTATCTTTTATGAAATTACTGCAACACATACAATATACTTCTCCTTACCAAATGTCAAGAAATTTTTTATGTAAAACTCTCTTTTGATAAAAAAAAGACAATATTCCCATTCCCTGTTGTTTATCTCTCATCCGCCGTTACAGTAAAAATATTCGTAAAACGGTTCTCCATATCCAGCGAAAGACCAGACATCTCTGTCTGGCCTTTCTGATGATCATTCTTTACAATGATTCATTTTATTATTTTTTCTTTTTTCTTTTTACTGCAAAACCTGCTGCACCGCCAACTACGATCGCTGCTGCAAGGATGCCAACCCATACACCGATCGGTGTATTATCGCCGGTCTTTACAGAAGTACGTCCTGTTGTTCCGCCTCCATCATTATTGGTTGATGTAGAACCTCCAGGTACTGGTGTACTTGTTCTCTCAGAAGGTGTTACTGTTGGCTGTCCGCTCGGTACCGGTGTATTCGTTACCGTCGGCTCCGGTGTTGTATTCTTACTGTTAGTGATATCCATGGAGTTTTCATAACTCTCACTTTCGTTCAGAATGATATCACCTTCACCGTCGATCTCATATGCGAAAGAATCATGATCAACCGGATTTCCATCCTTATCAGTCTCCATAACTGTATAGGTAACTGACTCAGGTTCTGTATTCTCCGGGAAAGAAACCTCTATATCGACAGAACCGTTCTGATTCAGTTCTCTGATCGTACCCTCAACAAGATTCAGAGAGTCATCTGCTCCTGTCTCAAATACAGCTGCATAGAAAGTATCCGGTACCGTTGTCTTCTGTCCGTCAACAAGAACCTTCTTATTGATCGTAATATGTCCTTTCAACGCAAATCCAGTCGGAATGAAAGAATAATAGTTATTTACATATGATACCGATTCTGTAGAACCATTCTGGCTGATCTCTGCCTCATTGGTCGCATTTTCATTGGAATCAGTTACATCATAGTAATAGGACTTTCCTTCATCTATAATGATCGAATCATTAATAGTCATCGGATCGCCATTCTCGTCCAGCTCAAATACATAATATTTTCCATCTGGTACATTTGCCCAGGTAGCCGTTCCGCTGCTTGCTTTTACAAGGCGGATATCTTTCATGTAGTCACTTCTGAACGGGATTGTTCCCTTATCATCCAGGAAAAGACCAACTTTATAGGTTGCATCATCTGCTTCCATTTCGATAACATCGAAAGTATCCTGATTAATATAGTACAGTCGTTTTGTAACCTGGATCTTTGTTTCCTTATCACCATCACGGGTTACAGCCTTGGGATAAGCCTGCACATCATAAGTCCAGCCCGTACCCTCTTCCACAAAAGGAACGGTCAGGACCATCGGAGAAACCGATACATTCGGGTCATCCGGGTTGCTCTGTACGATCAGATATACGCCCTCAGCCATATTGCTGTAGACGATCTTTCCGTTTGCGTCTGACTGCATCTCGCTTCCGCTAAGTCCGGCCTTCTTCACTGCCGCGGAAAGCGTATCTGCTGTTTTATACCACTCATCTGCTGTTTTCAGATTTTCAAAATCAATTCCCGTAAACTGCAGTGCGCTGTCAACCACAAAATGCACATTCCTGTCAAACGTCACACTTCCCACTTTATAAAGGGTCAGATTCACGTTAGGAATCGGTTTCACGGTTCCGTCCTCTCCGGTCTCCTGGATCGTCAGATTGATATTTCCGGTTTTCCCGGCTACATAATCATCTGCAAAAACTGCCTGCGCCATACTGCCGATCAGCATCACAGCCATTACCAGAATTGCCAGAAAGCTGCTTAAAAAATTTTTCCGCTTAGTTCTCTTTTCCACTTTTTTCCGCCTCCTCTTTTTCTCCTGATACCCGCTTCTTTCCACTGCGGCGGACGATCAAATAAACCAGCAGTATCAAGATAACAAGCACGATGCCTCCCGCAGCCAGAACCTTCTTCGGATCTGTTTTTGCAAGCTTCTGCGGAATTGTCTCATTACTTTCTTCTTCCTCCACATACTCTGTACGGCTTCCCCGCACAAGAAGTCTGTGTGTATTTACTCCGTAAGGAGTACAGGTTACAAGAGTCACCAGATCCTCGCCCTCCACGATATCCAGCTCGCTGGTCTCTTCCGGAAGAACCGTTTTGATCTGATCTACTTTATATGCCAGATTCTTTCCCAGAATGTGCAGGATAAAAATATCTCCGATCTCCATCTGGTCAAGATCTGTAAAAAGCTTTGCATTAGGAAGTCCACGGTGTGCCGCCAGCACGGCATGTGTGCTCTCGCCTCCAATCGGAAGACTGGTGCCCTCCACATGGCCCACACCTTTTTCCAGAACGTTTTTACTCAGTCCGTGATAGATTGCCAGCTTCGCCTGGATCTTCGGAATCTCAATACTTCCCATCAATCCATCGCCATTTGGATCCAGAACCTCATCATAAGGATGGGTCGGTTCATAATCCTCCTCATCGTCAAAAGCATCTACAATCGCATTTACCGTATGCTCCGCATTGTACTCTTCTGCTTCTTTCCAAAGCTTCTCATAATTATCATCAGAAAGTCCTGTGACTGCCTGATCATAATCACTGATCAGCTGCGCGTTTCTGTACTGGTTCCACATATCACTGATCGTAGGATAAAGAAAAATTCCTGCCCCTGCCAAAAAAGCTACTGCAATAAAAGCATTCAGGACGACATTGCTCTTTTTCTTTTTTTTCTTTTTAGCCATAAATTATTTCCTGCGTCGTTTTTTGTTCTGAACAAAATTGACAACTGCTACCAGCACACCTGCGATCGCAAAACCGATCACAACACAAAGGATCAGCATCGGAAGTGTCGGATTGGAAACTCCGGTAGCTTTCTTCTCTGTCTTCTGCGCTTCTTTCGCAGCTTTTACAGTTGTTCTGTGTCCTCTTACAAGGATTCTGTGCGTGTTTACCGCATATGGTGTACACGTAACAAGTGTCACATAATCCTTACCTTCTGTGATTGCCAGCGAATCGGTCTCCTCCGGAAGAACCGTCTGGATCTAATCCACCTCATAAGCAAGCGTCTTATCCAGAATATGCAGGTAAAAAACATCTCCCTTTTCAACAAGATTCAGATCTGTAAACAGCTTTGCACTGGGAAGTCCCCTGTGTGCGGAAAGAATCGCATGTGTACTTTCACCGCCAACTGGAAGACTGCTGCCAAACAAATGTCCCGCGCCCTTCTCCAGTGTTTCATCTGTTGTGTAATGATAGATCGGGATCTTTACATCGATCACAGGGATCTCTATATATCCCATCATTCCATCACCATTCAGATTCAGAAGTGACTCATATGTACTGTCTGTCTCTCCATCCCTCACAGAAAAAGCATCCGGCACGCTTTCCTGTTTGATCTGCTCGTTATATTCCTCTGCTGCCTTCCACATGCTGTCAAGTTCCTCCGAATTATTATTCGAAGAAACACTGCTGCTATATTTACTGATCAGAAGATTATCCCTGTGCTTATTCCAGACATCGCTGACCATCGGATACAGCAGTATGGACAATCCTATCAGAAACAGCAACCCAAGTCCAATATAATTTTTCTTTTTATTCTTTCTCATAGGTTTCTCCATACTGTTGTATTACCAGTCCCGGCCTCCGAAGAGGCCGGGCGGTAACTGATTTACTTAATGATTACTTTGGTTCTGTTGTTTATAAATATTTTGAAAAAACTCGACCAATCGATCTGTGAAGGATTACTCCTCAGATCCTCTTCTGCGGCTCATGAAGAATGCGCCAGCAGCACCAGCCATAACTACAACACCGATGATAGTGAAGAGGTATGTTCCCATTCCACCTGTGGATGGAAGAGATCCAAGCTTGGTATCATTCATACTAGTTGTCTGTGTAAGAACGTCACTTGCAATTCCATTATCATCCTCAGCAACTTCCAGTGTTGCACTAACGTCAGTTGTATTTACAGAATATCCCTGTGGTGCTGTAACCTCTTTAAATTTATATGTTCCAACATCAAGTCCCTGTACTTTAACCTTACCATTTGCATCTGTTACAACTTCTGTCACAGCACCTTCAGTATCAGCTGGAACATATTTATATGCGCCATTAGAAAGTTTTACAAATGTTAATGCATCTGCTGCACCATCTTTTCTTACTTCAAATCCTGCGTTTGCAAGTGTAACATTGTTCTCACCATATTTTGTTAATGTGATGTTACCTTCATAAGTTTTACTTTCTTTGCTTCCATACTCATTACCATTTTCATGTCCGGCTGTTGCTGTATTGGTGATGGTGTCATTTTCTGATGTAACTTTTACCTGATAAGTAATTACTACCTGTTCTCCAGCATGGCTGTTTGCATCATTAATCATGGCACTTAAATCAACGCTGAATTTATTATTTACGCTATCAAAGCTAATTGGATAAGACTCTGTTACATCCTCTCCATTTAATGTGATTGTTGCCTGGTCTGTATTTACATATTCAGCACCTGTCAGTTTATCATATGCCCAGAAAGATTTATCTTTATCTGTAGGATTGATGTATGGTACATTTGTGCTTACTGTGTAAGTAAGGACATCTCCTGTTTTTGTTACATTGTCAGTATCAAGAACTTTCTTGTTTACCTGAATAGGTGTTTTCTTTGCGTTTACAATTGCATTTGTTAAATTCGGAACTTCACCAAATCCAACATATGCTGACATAATATTATAGGTATATCCTACTTCTGTTGCCTTTACTAAGTACACACCTGCTTCACTGACTGTCTGTGGATTACTCATCTCTACAAAAGTAACTTTTCCTGCTGCTAATGCCTGAGCTTTTCCTAATTTCTCAGCATCCGTATTTGCAATTAATGCCTCAATTGCTGCCTGTGCATCATCAGCAGCCACTCCATATGCCTCAATATATGCATTTTTCACATCATCATTTACAAAAGCCCAACCTGTTCTCGTTGTCTGATCTGCTTTAATAACCTGTGCATAAGTTAAAGTTGCATTGTCGGCATTATTCACTGTAATTGTTGCAGTAGGTCCATCCGCGAACGCGGTAGATGCCATTGCCAGCACCATAATCGCTGCCACTAATAATGCACCAATCTTTTTAAATAAATTTTTCATAAGGTTTGCTCCTTTCTTTCTCTGCATTTTTCTTTTTCGCCCTTCATCGGCCATTTACAATTAATGTGTTACGATCTCTTTGCTTCTTCCTCCCTTCGTTTATTATTTATAAACAGCAGGAGTGCAGTTGCAAGAATCGCTACACCACTGATCGTAAATCCATAGATTCCCGGTCCACCGGATTCTGGTAAGGAATAAAGTTTAGCATTTTTGATTGTTAAAACTTTATTCTCCAGTGACCACATATTACTTTTCTGTGCCGGATCGCCATTTTCGTCAACAAGTGTTACACTTCCTGTTGCAACTTTGAAGCAGATACTGCTGCCTAATAATGAATATCCTTTCGGAGCAGTTGTCTCTGTCAGCTTGTAGATACCTGCCTTCAGATTATTCAGTTCAATCTCTGAAGTATCATTCTTTACTTCTATGTCATTCTCAAGAGATTTCCAGATGTCACCATCTTTCATCTCTAATTTGAATTTAGCACCTGTTAAAGAATGATTATCTGTATCTGTTTTCTTCAGATCCAGACTGATTACTGCTTCGTTTGTGTAAGATGCAACACCTTTTACACCACCAGATGTATACGTGTAATCTGTTGTAATAACATTTGCTTTTTTTACATCATTACCAAGTGTAAACTTAAGTGATTTATCTGCATCTGATTTAACGTTTTCACAATCTGTCTGGCCATCACCTGTAACAATATCGAATGCCTGAATGAAATATCCATCTGCATTGTCTTCTGTTACCGTATACTCTCCTCTTGGAAGATCCGGCAGCGTAACTGTTCCGCTTGTTTCACCAGCCGGAACTATTACATTTACCTGGCTGTCTGAAACATTCTGACCATTCTTCGCATTCACATTAAATGTAAATGTTCTATCTGTGTCAGATGTTTCCGTTACATTCTTTGTGATCTGAATCTGACCTTTGATGACATGAATCTTATAAATACCATATGGATTGTTGCTATTATCTGGATTATAAGCCTTCTCAGCAGCTCCTACGACATGCTGTTCCCCATCACTTGTGGTGGTGTTCGTTTTACTCTCATCCGTTGATGTCGTCTTTGGATCATAAGTTACTTCCAGATAATACTCTGTATCATCATCCGGTGTTGTTGCCATATTCTCTTTACTGATATTGGTTTGAGTTCCATCTTTCCACTGCAGAGTAATATGATCTTTCGCATCGGCGGCACTTATTGTACCTTTTGAATAAGATGTTTCTGACTCATTAAACAACTGATTCAGAATTGTCTCATCTGTCGGTACTGTATCACCTTTGTAAATCCAAACGTCTTTGTCCTTGACTACTAAGTTAACTTTAACATTAACTGTCGGCTGTGGCAACTCAACATCACCATATCCTGTAGAAATCTTGGATCCCGGAGATACGTTGGTTGTGACATTGTTTCCACCAACGAAATTGTCTTTGGCTTTTACTTTAATTGTTTTGTTCCATTCGCCATTTTTCTTGTTTGGTATTGTCTGATCTGTCCACTGGATCTGATAATTTCCTTTTACCAGAGATACCGTACCACCATTTACTTCAACACCATTATTCAAGTCATCCTGTGTATATAACGTTCCATCATCTTTCAGAAGTTCAAACCTCGGATCAATAATATCTGTGATTGTTGCTCCTGTAATGGAAATGTCCTGAGTGATCGTATTCTGAATATCTTTGAATATGTCTCCCAGCTGCGTTGCATTTTCAGCATTAAATGCACAGTTTTTAGATGCAATTCCTGGATAAGTAGTACTGTCATATGTTCCACCTTCAAGAAATGCCTTTGCTTTATCTCGAAGTCCAAACCCAATTGTATATACAGTATATCCTTCTTGCTTTATACCTTTTATACTTTCAGTACCATTTGTAATGTTTTCTGCATTCTGCTGCGCAGTAGTGTCCCAACTATTACCAGATCCTGTTGGTTCACCATCAGTAAACAATAATACATACTTAGGTTTTGTATCCCCGCTCATTGTAGCTGCATCCAATTTACTTTTTGCATTTTTAAGACCTACATATGGATCTGTTCCTCCATTTGCTACTAAAGAATCTACAAACCTTGTCAGGTTTTCTTTATTATCTCCCGCTTTCTGTAAATCTTCAGTTTTTCCATGGCTACCATATCCAGCACTACTAAATGCTGTAATACCAATTTTACTATCTGGTGATTTATTCGCTGTATCTGTTATAAACTGTTTTACCGCATTTTGTAATGCTGTAAGTTTCTTTTCTGTTTTTTTCAGATATATTTTGCATCCATTATAAGTTGAATCATCTGCTTTAGTTTGCGACCACCAATCATCACCAATATACCAACCCGTTCTCCTGTAGTAGTTATTATAATATTGCAATTTCACATAGGATTCATCTTTTTTCACATAGTAAAGTGTGCCTGTATTTAATCCAGCTCTACCATCAGTTGTATTTTCTGCAACATAACTATATGAAACAGTTGTTTTATCCATAGAACCAGATACATCCAATACCAACATAATATCCGCTACTGCTTTTTCAGTAGTGGTTATTGTACTTGTACTTGTAGATGCTGCCGTAATATTGATGTCATAAGTTCTCTTATCCCAGTCGTTTACAGTTGCAGTCTTACTGTAATCCATACTGGCTTTAATAATCTCCTCCTGTGTGTAATTCATAATATGATACAACGAATCTGTATTTTTTTCTATCTTTGTCTTGCCATCTGCTTTATAAAGAGTTGCCACTGCTTTATTATCCTCAGATAACGTAACCTTTACAATCCAAGATTCATTTGATGCTTCATAGCCCTCAGGTGCAATATCCTCTGTTAATGTATATGTTCCAGGTCTTAATCTTGTAAAATTAACAAGTCCTGTTTCATCTACGGATGTAGCAGTCTGTGATTCATTGGTTTCTGAATTTACAAGAGTAAATCGAGCACCACTTAACGCATCCTGGCTTTTATTTACTTTTTTTAATACAAGATCTGTTGTAGGTACATTCGTAACTTCAGAAATACGCGCAGAAGGAAGGGTAAATTCCATCTGGCAGTTTGATTCATACGCACCTCGTTCCATATACAGAATAGTCAGGGTATGCTCGTTTTCATCCTTATGTTTAACATAATCCCATAGATTTACTTCCTTTTTAGCTGCCTGATGAATTCCACCTAAATCGATTACAATTTTTTTTCCATCCAAAACAACCCATAAATCATTATCACCTGTAAAGGTATAATTTAATGGACCTACGTAATCTCCAATTTTAAAAGTTACATCATATCTCATTCCAAAAAAGTAATTGTGATTACCATCATCACTCTTTTCACTTCTGGGTACTCCGTCCAATGGGAAGAAATTACTTCCTGCTGTTGCACGCTGATCTCCATTCTTATCAATTACTTTTGTAAGTTTATAAGAATCTCCGTTCTGATCAAAAACTAGTTTGTAATCCTTAATGACTCTTCTTAAATAAGTTTCATTATTATTAATCGTGGCAGTTGCATCTTGATCTACAAAAAATCCTGGCTCGGGGTAATTGAATTTTACTGCTCCCTTTCCATTGTCCTCTACCTCTTTTAATAATCCTCCTATCCTTTTGACATTTTCCTTATAATTATTTACTTCGGCTTCAATTTTGTTTTCGTGTTCATCATAACCAGAATCAACTGTAAAATTATATTTATAAGAATCATAATTGTGATCCATTTTACCTGATGTTATTTTCTGATTACCATTATCACCCTTTGCAGCATCTCCTAACATATTAAATGAATACTGTGTCCACTTTCCAGTATTCTCGTCGTAACCTTCACCAGCCTTAACTGTATAATCATAGAAAGATGTCGGTCCCTGGAAGTTATCATTATGCTTTGGTGTATAATACACTTCTATCGTACTATCCTGTGCAACTTCAATCTTTTTGTCCTTATCAACTTCAGCATCGTTTACTTTTACTTTTGAAACCTCCCAGTTCTTTGCCTTGGTATAATCATTTATCTTTCCGCCAACTAAGATTGTTCTCTCATCAGCTGAATAAATCTCCTTACTAGTCGTATTATCCAGATGCCGAATTATTACTTTAACATTTTCTCCGCCTCTCTGCACAATTACATACGTAGAAAAATGCGTAGTTTCAAACTCAACATTACCATTCTTATCAACGCTTCCGTCCATGTTCTCAACGTTGTCTTCTGCGTCTACATGGTATACGTCTGCATCCTTGATCTTCCTCTCATCATTCAGAGATACAGATACCTTCACTGAAGCACCTGGCTGAATCTCTTCGCCGTCTACCAGGAATTTGATATCGTAGGCGTGGATCTTCTCGATGGCTTTCTTTTCTTTGATCGCTTCTTCGGTGATCTGGTCTTCGGCTTTCTGGCTGAGCTCTACCGGTGTTACGGAAAGCTCTGCGTTGTCCGGAAGGTCTGCCGGATTGGTAAGAGTAACCTTGACATTGACTTCGTCACTCTTGTAATCATATCTGGTGATCTCAGGCTGAATTTCTTCTTCCTGAACATCCTCAGGCTCTTCTGCCTCATCACTGCTGTCAACAACCTGTGCCATATCACTTCTTATGTAAGCCTCGGTTCCTTCCCAGGAAACCTTGTACCAGGTTGCTCCGTCCTCTGCTGTTACGGTATCCAGAAGTGTGAGCTGTGTTCCTGCGTTTACAGTTGCCAGAACCTCTGCCTCGATAGATGGGCTGACACGAAGATTCGTATCGTCTCCCAGAACCTCGATCAGGCTTGTCTCACCATTCTCATCTGCTGCCGGAACCTCATCCGGGCTCGCAATATCCTCTGCCGGTTCTTCCACCACATCCGGATTCTCTGCCGGCGCTTCGGTAGGTTCAGCATCCGGATTCTCCGCCGGCTCCTCAGAAGGCTCTGCCTCAGGAGTTACCTCCGGATTCTCTGCTGCCGGTGTCTCAGGAGAATCCCACATAACGGCAAAAACAGCTGCGTTGCCAGTCTCAACCTGAAGTGTCTGGATCTGTTTGCCCTCGTTGACATTCAGAACCTTCAGATCCTCGTTGGCCTGTAAGGTGTTAACATCAGTATCACCGGTACTGTTGTTATAATGAAGCTTCTCAACGGTTACACTCGTGCTGGCTGCATCGGTAAGCTCCGGTGCTGCCGGTGTCTTGTACTCAAAAGTTACTCTGACTCTGCCGTTCGGCTCGACTCTGTTTCCGTCGCCATCAGCAAAATACACATCATACGCAAAAAAACCTCTCAGGCTGCTGCCCTTGTCTGTAGCTGCTGCTGAAAGCTTCTGAGAAACTGTATCATAAGATACGGATGAATTCTCGTTTACACCGTCAGCCTTCAATGCTGTATTCTGCGGAAGAGCTCCGTCCTCCAGTGCTTCTGCTGTTACTTTAACAGAATCATTTTCATATGTAAGCGTCGATTGCTGCGCCTGTTCCGTTTCCTCCTGGTCAGCGCTGCTTACATCCGGTGTCGATTCTTCGGCCGCTGGTTCAGATGTAATTTCGCCATCTGTAAATATATCCTCCGTTCCATCTCCGAACGCCTCACTCGCGGAGATCGTATATGCACTCGGCATACAGGATACCATCAACGCCAAAGCCACCATAAATGCCAGGAGTTTTCTGATCTTATTATTCCTTAATTTTTTCATACCTTTCCCGCTTTCCTATGTGTGCATTAACGTGTACTGTATTTCTTATTACTTTACTTCTGTTTATATTCCTTTCTCTTAAAAAAGCTTCATGTTTTTAGCCGGTGAGTAAACAGGTTACACCTTTTCAATATTTTACCCTTATGTGATTGTAATATCAATATACCAGGCATTTTTGGTAAGGATATTGACATTATCAGATGCTATCGAGAATCAGTCTTCAACTCCTCCTTCTTAACTTACTCGTTCACTGGTTCTTTTCGTCTGATTTCCCAATAAAATCTGACTATTTGTGGTATTTATTATACAACACTACCAGTTGTTTTGTAAGGCCCGTTTTTTCAAAAAAAAGTGCCTCTGTCACTATTTTAACATGAATTTCTTCAGCTCATCCCGCTTCTTGACATTCAGCTTGCAAAAGATATCCGTAAGGTAATGCTTGACAGTATTAATGGAAATCCCCAGATGCTCTCCGATCTCCTTATTGGTCCATCCCCCACTTGCCAGCATGGCAATAGAAAACTCCATCGTCGACAGCTCCCCCGTAACCTTTCTCCGGTTTTCCGGATTATGAAGCGCCATCCAGCCCCTGCTGAAAGAAATCACACCCTCCGTGATCCGCTGATACGCCTCCGGATCCCGGTTCCGGATACAGGCCTCGATCAGCCCCCGCAAAAGCCCATGATGCTCAATAAAAGGCTCCAGAAACCCATCCATCTTCGCCAGCTCCCAGCTCCGGAGCATCTCCTCCTGTCCCTCCTGCTTATGCTTTCGGTTGATCGCACACACCGCCATCATACAGTGGATATACGTCATACTGATCGGATACGACCTCTCCGCCATAAACAAAGCAGCCTTCCCCATCCCATAAGCACTCCATATCTCCCCGTTAAGATAAGTATGGTGCGCCATCACATACGTGGCAAAAAGCCTCAGCCCCTCAGGAAGCATCCTGCTGTACTCCCCAAAAGCAGGCATCCCATCCGTAGGCAAATGAAGCAAAACCGCCCCCACATACCCCGCCAGAAGACAGGACGCATAAACATCCTTAGGAACCTTCTTCTTCATAGCAATCTTCACACAGGACTGGATCCCCTCCATCCCCCGCTTAGCCGCCGCCACATTCCCCAGCGACAGATTAGAATACCCATACAAAATACACGCCGAAAGCTTCAGCTCAATAACCCTGCTGGACAGATACCCCCTCGTGATCTCACAACACTCCTCCGCCTGCCCCGTAAAATAAAAAAGCTCAGCCCGCGCAATATTCCTCAAATCCACATCCACAAACCCCTCAACAACCTCCCGAGCCCTCCCAGGCTCAAAAGACGAATTCAAAAGCGGCAAAACCACATAATCACACATACAACCCACTCTCCTCCAAAACCCAGGCAGCCCCCAAAAGACCACCCTCAAAACCAAACCAACAAACCTCCAAAGCCCTCACACAAGCCACATCAACACACATCCGAAGCTCATCTCTCAAGTCCCACAAAACAGTCCCCAAAACTCCTGATATCAATCAACCAGTCAATCAGTCAACCAATCAGGCCAACCATCTTTTTCCATAATTATAATCCAAAATCCTCCAAAAATAAATTTAAATATTACACAAAAACACTACAATATATCCAAACCAGCCTCTATTCCCCAATCCCCTCACGACAAACCGCAAAAAAACTCACCCCACCCACATCCAGCGCAGCGCCGATGCCACACCATCTTCCAACACACCACAAAGAAACTCAGCCCCTGCAGCCATCCAGCGCAGCGCTGATGGCTCACCACCCTCCCGTCAGACCACCACACCTCAC
>OGOF01001565.1_pt1 | contig 13582 bp, 10 predicted proteins | sample 1552621 | NCBI WGS metagenome assembly OGOF01 (sample SAMEA2580156, study PRJEB22360) | human gut metagenome | biome: human gut; feature: human-associated habitat; material: faeces | place: Denmark | collected 2008/2010
TCTGGAATCAAGAGAATTGAACGAAGGAAAGAAAGTTGCTTTTATTGCTGGTGGTATTAATCGGGACATCAACAAAGCGAATGTGAAAGCTAAAATGAAGTCCATTAAGGAATGTGGTCAACTATCGGAGTTGGAAGTTGTCGATGGAGAAGATGTAGTAAATGAAGGTCTGAGTTTGAAAGACCCTATGTCAGGGCTTCCAATAGAAGATGAAAAGGCAAAGGACTATCTGGCTATTATTGATGGACAGCACAGGTATATGGCTATAATGGCACTTCGAGAAGAGGACAGACGTGGCAAGAAGAATTATGAAGAAGCTGCGAGGAAATGGCAGAAGGACGGTAATAAACCAAAAGATAAGCCAGAAGAATACACTCCTAAAGCCCCTGCACACATAAAAGCTAGGTATCCATTGAATAATGAGATACTCATACAGACTCTTATTACAGAAGTAAATAATACATCCGTTAAATGGGATAAAGGTGATTTTGCAAGACAGGCTTTTGCTATGTATCCTGATAATGAAGTTTTGAAGTTTATTGCCAAATATATGGATATGCAACATCAAAAAGCAAAGAAAGGTGAAGCAGATGATATGTTACCGAATGGTGGATTCAAATTGACAACGCTTAGCAAGTATCTGACTTATTCTGCTGACATAAAAGAATCGGTATTGGCAGAGACGTGTAAATATGGAGAGTATATTCTTGCTAAATATGTGGGTGATGAAGCAAACAAGCTGGTTGAAAGGGCAGAGAAAATTATTAAAGCTGGTGTGGATGCAGGATTTACTTACCGTTTTTTGGCTAAAGGATTCTTCATCGACTGGGTTATTAAGAAGAACAATCAAGGAACTAGCTTTACAAAATTGCTTGGAATGTTAAAGAAAATAAAAAAAGAGACTACGAACAGTATTATGAAAGAAGCACAGAAGCATAACTTTATGGAAATATTAAATGAGAAAATAAAATAGTTAATCTTTATCCGTTGATGTCAGTTGCCAGCTAGCGTAATGTTAGCTGGCTTTTTTATTAGTTTTATTGTAAATAAGTATTAGCGTTTATTATGGTAGTATTATGTGTAAGTGAAAATAGGATAAAATGCACGCGAACAATACGTCGCCCATATTAGTGGGCCGACAGGGAACTCATAAATCAACTTTCTGCCGTGAAATGATTCCGCCTGCGCTTCGCGCTTACTATACAGACAGCATTGATTTCAGCCATAAACGGGATGCAGAACTGTATCTGAATCGGTTTGCGCTCATCAACATCGATGAGTTTGACCAGATAACTCTGCCACAACAGGGATTTCTGAAACATATTCTTCAAAAGCCTGTGGTCAATCTACGGAAACCGCACGGTCGCTCGGTACTTGAATTGCAGCGGTATGCTTCATTTATCGGTACAAGCAATCAGAAGGATTTGTTGACTGATCCTTCGGGAAGCCGCCGTTTCATTTGTATTGAAGTGACGGGAAACATCGACACTACACAGCCGATAGATTATGAACAGCTTTACGCACAAGCCATGTACGAGATTCATCATGGCGAACGCTACTGGTTTGACAGTGAGGATGAGCAGATTATGACGGAAAACAACCGTGAGTTTGAGCAGACACCGGCTATGTTGCAATTGTTTTACCAGTATTTCAAGACTGCACAAACGAAAGAGGAAGGGGAATTTCTTACTCCGGTTGAAATATTGAATTATCTGAAGAAGAAAAGCGGTATGTCATTGTCTGATAACAAAGTATACCACTTCGGGAGATTGCTGCAAAAATGCGGTATTCCTTCGAAGCATACTTATAAAGGTACTGTTTATCAGGTAATAAAGCTATCATAAGAGATAAAAGCAAGGCTGACAATAAAAGTCTGGATATTTTATTGTCAGCCTATTATCAATGGTTATTGTCAGGTGATAGGACGTTGATATTCATTCACTTGAATGTATTCCTGACAGTATGACAATAAAACAGGTACAAATCATTATGAGATTCAAATTTCCAGGATACTTGTCTTCCACCTTTCTGTTGAGCTATTAAGTTTTTCTAAATAGTTGTATTTGCATCCAACTCTCCATGTAACCAATAGAGCAACCAACGAATAGCCAACGGAACAACCGGACCGCCTATTTACTCTTTCTTCTTGGGAGTAACGAAGCCGATAGGATTACGCGGCTTATCTGCTAAAGCCTTTTGCGCCTGCAATTCGGCTAACGTCTGATTTATTAATTCTAACTACGTCCGAGTGTCGTCATTGATGTCGTTATAGTCTGCAAATACTTCCTCTATGTACTCCTTTAGTTCCTTGACTTCGTTTTGAAGTTCATATACTGGATCGGTCGGCGGGTTTAACAGTAACTGACGAACCGCAACGAAAGCACGCATTATACCCCTGTTTATTCCAATAGCAGTATCAGAGTTTAGAACACTACTAAGCATTGCTACGCCTAGCTCCGTAAAAGCAAAAGGCATATATTTAAAATTGCTGCCTCTTCCTTTGTTCAAGGTCACAATTTGTGATCTTGAAAGTTCGTCCCTCGTGAGTTCAAACATAAAGTCCTCACCTTCGAACCTTTTTAAATTACGTCTAACAGCTTGTTTTAGCACCCTGTTTTCTATTCCGTACATTTCCGCCAAATCAAAGTCTAACATCACCTTTTACCCGCGTATGTCGTAAATCTTACTTTGTATTACTTCGAGTTGTATTCAACTTGTCGAAATCAGACTGAAACACACGGTCCTGAAAGATACGGTATTTCTCAAATTCGGTTTCTGCATAATCTTTCGCTTGTTCGGCAGACATCTTTCCTGAATCATTTAATATGGGGCGGTCATCGCTATCCAAGAATTTATCTATACGTTTTGCCCAATCTTCCATTGTCATAGGAATATGCCGCTTTGCCCGGTCTTCTGCCAAATCCAGAAAAGCATTGACCAACCGTCCCATTGACTCCAGTTCTTCTTCTTTCAAATAATTCTTTGCTATCGACACATCTGTTTTTACAATCTTTCCGTTAGGAGCTTTCTCCCAGGTAGTTAGTCCCATGTGTTCCTTCTCTGCATCGGCACGCTCTACAATAAGTTCTGCCGCCGTGTGTCCATGAACTGCATAGTGCATTTTGTTCTGGACTTTTTTGAAAAACAAACGTGTGGTCGGGGCATTGAGGTTATAGTCTATGCTGGTAGCATAAATATCTGTTAGCTTTTGGTAGAAACGTCGCTCACTCAATCGTATTTCCCGGATTTCAGCAAGCAAATGTTCAAAGTAATCTTCATTGATGAATGATCCGTTCTCCATTCGCTTTTTATCAATGACATATCCACGAATGGCAAACTGCCGAAGTATAAATGTACACCATTGCCGAAATTGAGTGGCGCGCACGGAGTTGACGCGATAGCCGACTGAAATGATGGCATCAAGACTATAAATAAAAACTTCACGAGAAATATTCCGATTACCTTCTTTTTGAACTATCCGGTTTTTCCGGATAGTTGTATTCTTATCTACTTCTCCTTGCGAATATATATTTTTCAAATGTTCATTAATTGTGCGTATATCAACATCGAACAATATCGACATCGTCTTCTGCGTCAGCCACAAAGTTTCGTCCTGATAAAGCACTTCAATGCCTTCTTCTTTATTCTCTATCTGAAAAATAAGAAATTCAGCCGTACTATTGCGTATTTGCAGTTTCTTGCTTCCGTTATTACTTTCTTCCATATTCATCTTGAACATTCATTTCTTTTATCAGAAACAAATGTACTTAGAACATATCGAACTGCCAAAGATAATATCTCCTATTTTATCTCCACCTTCGTCTGTAATCTTATGTCATTGGAAGCAGCGCCAATCATTATCTGAGAAGTTCCCTAAAAAGATCATAATTACAGTAGAAAGCTTTCTCCGTAATATCTTCGCTTTATGGATTCAACAGATTTTATTCGTATTTTTCCGGTTTACATATTGGTTTACATGAACCGCATAAATTATATGTATAAAGGTACTGGCAAAAACATTTAGATGGAAAAGATATAAACAGGGGAAATAGTAACTTCTTCATAAAACAAACATAAATAAAAGAAACCTGCTTACCCAAAGAATATTATCTTTTCAGTAAGCAGGCTTTCACTCATATTCAAAAATGCAAAGAGCAAAATCTCTCACAAATTTGTGTGTTCCATTAATTGATAGCTATCGGAGCATCCAACGTCTTAATAGTAATTCCATTTGTAGTACCGTTTATACGCCCTGTGGCATCTTTGATAACTCCACCTTCCTGAGTCTCCGATCCGTCTAGTTTATAATAAAGTGCCAAGCCTTCTGAAGCAGGGTCAACACCCAGCATATTCTGCTTAAGTTGATTTTCCGTACGGGCTACACTCCAAACACGGACTTCACTCATTTTACCATGGAATGGACGTTCACCCCATTTAAAACCATAGATTCTACCAATATAAAAACCCATATCCGAATTCGGATCAAAACCGTCAATCCCCCAATCTGAACCAGCCCATTTCTCACCATTTACATAAATGCCTGTTTTTCCTGTCGGTTGATCATAAGTCAACGCTACATGATACCAACGATTTGTTAACAACGGTTTCGTTACACGGTAGTTCTGTCTTCCGGCCACTTCCAAATAATCTTTAGGAGTAATTCCTCCTCCCGCATCACCGATACGGAGGATCATCACACCTTCAGTTCCCATAATCGTATTATTATCGAGGAAATAATCCACATTAATCAATGCTTCGTAAGTGAATGACGAGAAGAAAGTACCGACAGGGAACTTCACAGAAATATAGTGATTACTGAAGTTACCAGCTTTGGTAATTTTCAACGGTTTGGAGAAAAAGAAATATGCAATGTTTGTTCCGGAAAGAGTCGACACCGAAGACGAATGCACCCGCATAGGCAAAACATACGAGTTCCCGGCTTTCAAGGCTTCTAACCCGGAAAGTTCGACTTCTACATTATCCGCATACAATTTTCCACTCGAAATAGAAGATGTCGTACTGCTTAGCTTTACCTGCGAAACATCAAGCATCTCATAATTTGTGCCATACTTTGCATTGTATTCGTCTACTACACTTGGTTCGGCTACACTATATGATACGTCTACCTGAGAGGAAGTTGCTGACGAGAGTCTTGAAACCAGATCAAATGTCATTACATCCATTTCATCTTCCACCGAGAAATTATATTCCTTGCTTTCGAAATAAACCTTAGGCTCCAGCAGGTCATTCATGCTGTCGTTGCAAGCGCCCAACAATAACGCCATACTACCTACCATCAAATAATAGAATATATGTTTATTCATCATCTTTTTACTGTTTTAGAATTTTATAAGTCCACTTATTCCTGCGGTTTATTTTCCGCTTCGTTTTGTTTCGCTTTCCATTCATTGAAAACCCGCTGATTGATTTGAATAGCCTGACGCATCCATTTATAATTTGGCGTATTGTCATAATCATTATCGAAGCGATAAGCTCCTACTCCACCTTTATAACCTTCTCGCGGCATAGCAGCTGCCTGCTTCAGCAATTGACCTCCATTAGTGGCATACTTTTCAAAGTTCTCTGTGCAGATTATTTTCTTAGGATCAACGCCATAACCATCAAAACCGGGATTGGAACTACCATAACTTTGTATAATCCAATAATCGACATACTCATCCAATTCATGGGTAAGCCCATAAATATTTCCATCAATACAGATCATTTTATGTCCTTTACCTTCCGGATCGCTTTTCGGGCCAATGTAATTATTCATTTCTTTAACCAAATGAATCAAATGCTTATTCTGACTCAATGTGCCATCCATATCAAACACACCACTACCGATTTCCCAGTCTACATCATAACCGTCCCATTCGTTTGCATACAAAGAATCGCACAGAGCTTTGGCAAACTTCGCCAGACATGCATAATGGTTTTCACTTTCAAACTGACCTTCAAATCCCCAATATTTCCAACGGGCTTGTTTCTTCGCCGTTTCCAATTGAGCCGCCGACCAGCCTTCTTCCTCCGCTTGTTTTTCCACTTCGAGGTATACCGAATTTGGTGTCGCACCCTTACCAAGATAAGAAAGCAGACTTACCTGCAACAGTTTCGTTCCTTTCACCTTTTGCACAAACTCTTTATCTGCCTTCTGCTCCGGAGTGATTTCATAACGTCCTGGAGCGCCACTCCACATTGAAACAAAATCCATACTATCGGGCATAGCAGAGAGATATCCTCTTCGATAAGCTCCAGCAGGCGCCCAATTGGAATACCATCCGAAAGCTACGGGACGATTGTAATTCCAAGCAGTCGCCTTATAGGCGCGCAGATTGGCATAATATGCCTCACTCTCCGCATTGTTCATTGTGGCATACCCGCCTATATGGTCTATCTCAATATTCTCCACATCCATGCAAGAAGTTACCATCATGCCTGTCAATGGAATAATATATAACAATTTTCTTAATGATTTCATATTCTTCATCTGTATTAAAATGATACATGTAGGTTATCTCTTACAATCCCACCACAAACGGGTAGAAGACTTATCTTCGCCACCTGCACCGTTATTGAACAACTTCAAGGCTGCTTCATAAATAGCCTTTCCCTCGTTAGTCTGAGAAAAACTGGTAGGATAAATCATACGGCGAATACCGCCCTCAAGAGTTGCGCCTTGCACTGCTCCTTTCAAAGTCTTAATGACATTCAACTTCGGATAACCGGTTCTTCTCCATTCCGTCCACGCTTCCTGTCCGTTAGGAAACAAAGCAATCCACTTCTGAATCATAATTTTTTCCAACTTCTGCTCTGTTGTTCCTTCAAACTTGGCAGTAGTCTCACACGGAGCAGAAAGTGTTTGCCCATACTGATAATGGGAAAAAACATATGCCCGAGGTGACAAATTGGAATTCATATAATCGTCTACAGGATCGGTCACACCATTCTCCTGAAAAGACATATCAATGCCCTGTTTATACCATGAATCCGCACTGCCGAAACCTTCCCACACTAAAGCTGCTTCCGCACGCAAAAAATAAACTTCCGATGCACGCAGCCAATATGTAGGAGTTCCACTTTGAATATTGGGCTTTGAGCAAGATTTGTAGATGTCATTCTGCGCATTGGCATGCCCTGCCGGCACCGCTTGATACGTTTTTCCGTCGAAAGCCTCAACACCATAAGAGGCATTACCATCCATCGGCAAAAAATAAACGCTCAAACGCGGGTCTTCATATCCCATCAGATAAGAAAAGATGGAAGAACCCATACGAGCTTCATTATAGTTGCCTGCCAACCATTCAATGTTGTTGCGGAAAGTCATACCCGCTCCTTGACTCATTTGAGCCGCATCATCCTTAGCCGTCATCACGCCAATAGAATGATTCACTGCTTGAGTAGCATACTTTTTCGCCAGTTCCGCATCAGCGAAGCGGACACGCATAGCCAAACGAAGCATCAGCGAATTGCCGTATTTCACCCATTTGGTAGCATCTCCGGCATATACCGCATCATAAGCGCCCATTACATTCACCCCATTTTCCGCCTTTTCCGTTAATTCTTCAATGGCTGCGGTCAATTCTTCAAACATCGCCGTATACACCTCTTTCTCCGAATCGAACGGAATGTTCATTGTAGCGTCCGCCGCATGAGAATAAGGCATCGGACCGAAACTTTCAAGTGTCTTGTGCCAAGCGGAAATCTTCAGAATTTGAGCCAAAGCAAAGACTTCGGGCGTACCATTTTTCTCGGACGCTATTTTCAATTTCTTCCAAGGATCAAGAGCATTGGTATAAGACTGTGTATAGGTCGCTTTTATCCAATTGTCCAACAAATAATAAGTAGTATTGTTACTACCTGCGTTCCAACCGTTACTGTTGTTCTCGCCAAAAAATCCACTCCAATTATCGGCCGACAGATGATAAGCTATTTGATATTCATTGATAACATCTGTATCATCAGCCTGTGTGCCTACGGGAATCACTGTCCGTTGCATAGCTGTAATCAGCCCTCCGACTTCAAAACCATCCATCGCACCTTCTCCGTCGCTCATCTCAAATTGGTTGGTATTGATTTCTTCAAAATTGCATGAGGCAAATAGCGCCATTGCGCATATCACCGCTAATAGTTTAAAATGATTCATTTTTCTCATAATAAAGAAGGTGTATTATAATTTAAATTTAATACCGAAGCCAAAGCTACGAACACTCGGTTGCATAAAATAATCATTACCTTGTCCGTAAGTACTAGTGGAAGGAGTCAGTTCCGGATCGAACGGAGCTTCGCAATACAACATCCAAGGATTGTTGGCTATAAACGAAACTGTAACATCTTTCAACACGTTACCAAACCACTTATTAGGCATAGTATAGCTAAAGGTAAGTTCTTGCAAACGAATATTGGTGGCACTGTATACATAGTAACCGGAAGTTTCATAATTTCCCGTACCTGTCATCTGATAATAAGACTTCGCATCTACCAGACCTTGTCCCTTCAACAATACGCCTCCCGCTTCACGAGCCTCAGCCGAACGTTTGGACACACCGTAACGATCAAGCAATGCCTCTGTAGAAGAGGTCACCACACCACCAAAACGCCCGTTGATTTGGAATCCGAGTCCAAAGCCTTTGTATGTCAACATATTACTCCATCCCAGATTAAAGTCAGGAGAAGTTTTTCCCAAATAAACAGGTTCCCCCTTTTCCATTCCAAAGGTTCCGTCGCTCTTTACCTCAACATATCCCTGGTGGTCTTTCTTCAAGAAGGTGTTGGCATAAATATCGTGGATACTTCCGCCTTCTTTCAAGATGACACGACCACCATCCTTCAAAACCTCCGGAATATTAATCGGTTCATCCATCAAATCCGTATGATAGTTTTCAACCATCTCCTTAATCTCGTTTATATTTCGAGAGAATGTCAATGTTGAAGAGATTCCTAATCCGAACTTAAACTGATCGGAATAGCTTAATGAAGCCTCCCAACCACGATTTTCCACATTACCGGCCTGCAAATAAATCTGCTTGTATCCGGTATATTCCGGAAGATCACCCAAGAAGGTCTGATTGTATGTATTAGAATGATAGTAGGTTACCTCCGCACTTAATTTATTCCACAACTTCAGACTTAATCCAAATTCGTATGACTTTGTACGCTCTGCCTTGAAATCAGTAAACGGATAGATACCGGTAGGATCTAATGCACCACCCACAATAGGGGTAGTTACCGTACCCGGAGTCAGTCCCGAACGGGATACAGGCGCACCGACTTCCGTATACGAACCACGAACTTTCAGGTAAGAGATAAATTCGGGCAATTTGACCATCTCGGAAATAATCCCGGACAGACCGATTGAGGGATAGAAGAAAGATTCTTCATCGGTATTCACCAAACGTGAATTCCAGTCATTACGTCCGGTCAGCGTCAAATAAAGCATACTCTTCCAACCAAGTTCCAAATTGGCAAAAACAGCATGATTACGTACACGACTATCACCACCCTTTTCTGAGATACGACCATTAGCCGGATCGATATTAGAAGCCGCAAATTTATTGGGCACTCCCAATAATGTCCCTTTGTATCCTCTCTCCAATGCCCAATAGTTAGAATAGTTCCAACCCGCATTGGCAGAAATACTGAAATCAGCTATATGTTTATTTACGTTCAACATAAAGTCGGCATATTCCTGACGGTCTTCATAGTTATTGTATCCATACAGTCCTTTCTTTCCTTCCGCAAATTTATCGTCGGATGAAGCGTAAATCTTGCGTTCAAACAATACATGTGTGTCATCCATTCTGAAACGGGCTGTCGCATTCAACCAATCGGTAATATTATAAGTCAACCCTACGTTGAACATATAACGACTCTTTTCATTCGTAGCTACATTGCGATAAGCAGTCCAGTAAGGGTTCTGTGAAGCATATACCGGATCTGCCACCGGCCAATACTGAACCGGAAGTTGGCGACTTTCATCGAAATGTTCGAATGACTTAATTCCATCAAAGTCTTCACCACGAGGGAACAAATAGGCGGCCATCACCGGATTCCAATATTGTCCTTGCGATACCATATTCTTGTCTTTCTGTTTCACATACGACGCACCTAAATCGAGTTGTAATTTATCATTAAGGAAAGTTGCCGTATTACGGATTGTGAAATTCAAACGATCATATTCATTATTAGGCACAATACCTTTGGAATTGGTAGAAGAAACAGAAGCAAAAGTCTGATTCGATTTCGTACCGGTGGTCAACGTAACCGAATTAATAAAGTTTGTTCCGGTATTAAAGAAATCCTTCTTGGGATCATAACTTGTAGGAGTCAACAGTTTCTCACCCCAGCTTTCATACATATCTTTTTTGTTACCATACGTATTTTGAAACTCAGGAGTCATATAAGCTTTGCTGAACTCTGAAGAAGAAGAGAACTGCACTGAAAGTTTTCCTTCTTTTCCTTTTTTAGTGGTAATCAAAATTACACCGTTAGCGGCACTACTACCATACAACGCAGCAGCCGAAGGACCACTCAAAACAGAAAGACTTTCAATATCTTCGGGATTGAAGTCGGCGATTCCTTCTGTTCCGGCCTTACCTTCACCCATAATACCACTGTCGGTATTTCCCATATTGGTATTGAACAAAGGAATACCGTCCACCACATACAAAGCATTGTTATCACCTTCAATAGATTTTGCACCACGCATTACAACACGTGTCGCACCACCAACTCCACTAGCACTTTTGTTAATACTCACTCCGGCTATCTTACCGTTCAGCGAGTTTACGAAGTTAGCATCTTTTACTGTAGTCAGAGCATCTCCCTTGACTTGTTGTACATTGTAAGACAACGCCTTTTCTGCACGTTTGATACCCAATGCCGTCACAACAACTTCATCGAGCACTTCTGTATCCTGCTTCATTACAACCGGATAGAAATCTTTCTTGGAAACAGGAATTATCTGTGCAGCATATCCGATATAAGATACTTTGAGAATAGATTTCTCTGCCGCCTTGATCGTAAAGTTACCATCGAAATCGGTAATCGTACCTGTAGAACTACCATCCACAGATATATTTACTCCAATCAACGGTTCACCGCTTTCATCAGTAACCTTTCCTTTGATATTTTTAAGGGTTTGTGCAACTACAGGCTTCTTTTCAGCTATTATGATGTAGTTACCTTGAATCTGGAATGAAAAGCCCGTCCCTTTTAAGATGGTATCAAGTGCGGTCTCGAGGGATGCATTCTGCAAGTTTAACTGGGCTATTACTTTTCCTTTTAATTCGGAATCACTATAATTTATAGACTTTTTGGACTGTTTTTCCACAGTTTTTAAGGCATCAATGACAGTGATGTTCTTCTGCTGGATAGTTATTTTACTATCATTTTGAGCCAAAGCGAAAGTCTGTATAAGAATAAGACTTAAAAAAGTGAGAAAGACCCGCTTATGAGCTATTTTTTCTGCTATTTTTTCGTAGATTTGTAGCATCTTTAGTATTAGTTAATTGGTTATTATTCTAGGATCATTCAGAATAGCGTCAATATTACGCTAATATTAAAAGAGATTGATTTCATATCCGGGAGGAACGGCCATTCCTTCCGGGTATTTTTTTGCATTACGTATTAAATTTAAAAGGTTCTACAATATATTTATTCTTTACTAGTTACATAGCACTTATTTCCCTTGATAACATAGTTTACATTTCCTACAACTTGCGATATAATCTTCATAACTTCCTCCAGATTCGCCTGTTTGGAGAAGCGGAAACTATATGTATTCTTTTTCAAGCTATGAAGGCTATATACAAAAGCATAAGGAAATTTGCGTTCAAGACTTGTAAAAATATCCTCCAGATACATATTACTAAAAACCAATTCCCCACGTTGCCATGCCGTCACATCATCTATCTCAGGCATCCGCAGATTGTGCGCTTTCGTATGTTTGTCATATACCAACTGTTCATTAGGCTTTAAAATAATATTGGACAGCAAGTTATTGAATTCAACTTTCACACTACCTTCCAGCAAAGTAGCCATCAGTTCGCTATTTTCCGGATAAGCATTTACATTAAATTCAGTACCTAAAGCAGTAACTTGATAATCATTGGCCTTTACAATGAAAGGATGCTTCTTATCCGGTTTCACTTTAAAGTTGGCCTCACCAATCAAATATACGCTTCTAGTCTCTCCTGTAAATTTTTCCGGATATAGTAGTATACTCTTCGAATTCAGCATGACATATGTACCATCCGGTAATGTAAGTTCACGAATTTCCGCTGTCGGTATATAGCATTCAACTAAATCTTTTTCCGGCCGTTCCTTTTCCAACATCAAATAAATAGAAACGGATGAGACTGCTAACAAGAAAATAGCTGCAGCTCTCCATATAAGCAACTGGTAATTTCTACGTGAAGTGATAGACTGCATTCCCAGATTCTGCCGCATTCGTTGTATTGATTGTTGCATGCCATCAGGCACTTTCTGCTCTCCGGCTTGTTTCCATAGCTCACGAAGAGCCTCACTCTTTTCATCAACATGCTCCTCATCAGCCAACCACTGTTGCACTTTCTTCTGTGTTCCGGCTGAATAGCTATTATGGCCGAATAATTCTACGAGTTGTTGAATATAATTTTTCATGAATCTTTTTCTTTCTTTTTTGGGCTTTATACAATAAATACAACTACTACATACATACTACTTAAAAATATTAGAGAAAAAAAATAAAAAAGAGGAGTACCTTCTTTAATTCGATCAATGCCAAATAAACCTGATGCTCTATTGTTCGGATAGAAACATCGAGTTTATCAGCTATTTCTTTATGACTTAATCCCCTGAAACGACTAAGTTCGAATATCAACCTCCGACGCTTCGGCATTTTCTCCAGGGTGAGTTGAATAATCATCAACATCTCCTTATAATATACGTTATTCAAGATCTCTTCCTTTTCTGTTAATTCATAAAGAAGAGTCTTCTCTATAACTTCCGACTGATATTCCTGTTCTACCTGTTGATGTTTAAAGATATTCAGAACTATATTTCTAGTCATTATAAAAATATAATTGTCTAGTTCTTTATCATTATCCAGCCACAACTCAGGCTGCAACCAGAGCTTACAGAAAACATCTTGAGCCACATCTTCTGCATCCGCTTCCGATTTTAGCAGCATTTGAGCAAAGTTCTTTACCTTTGGAAAATTTACAGTGAAAAACCTCTGAAACTTTAATTCAATCTGCCTGTCATTATTCTCCATCTCTCTAATATTTTTCAGTGTTAGCGGTTAAATCAAATATTACATATATTTAGGTCTAAGGAATGATTCAATATAATATTATACATTAAATCATAATCTAAAAGCAAAATAAAAGATTAATAACACAATAAAAAAATATTATAACTCTTTTTTGGTTTATTTCTTCCAAGCAGCTATCATATAGAGCTTTCCAGAAAATAAATAAAATGTATATTATACACCCATAAAAATAAAAAGGCTTCATGAATCAATGATTCATGAAGCCTTATAAAGAATACTCGTACTCGAAGCGGGACTTGAACCCGCACAGCCGCAATGGCCAAAGGA
>OGOF01001587.1_pt1 | contig 13469 bp, 10 predicted proteins | sample 1552621 | NCBI WGS metagenome assembly OGOF01 (sample SAMEA2580156, study PRJEB22360) | human gut metagenome | biome: human gut; feature: human-associated habitat; material: faeces | place: Denmark | collected 2008/2010
AATGAGCGAATAACCTATGCTCATTTTCAATATCTTAGACCTTTTTCATAACTTCCTTCCACAAAAATAATAAAAGTGTAATTCATTAACAATCAGAATTACACTTTTTTTCTGCCAAAGAATTATATTTTCAACCTATTTCTCGGCTTGTTCTCTATCTTTTAGAATGTGGCTTACACCCAGTTTTTCTTTAAAGGAAAAGCCTATTTTTGATTTCGAAGTAAAAAAACATATCCAATACTTGCCACATACTTTCGTCACTGAGTAAAGAAATAAGAAAATCAAAACTGTTTCTTAATTTAGAATACATTTTAGTTGTATCTTCTATTCTTTTTCTCTTACTTTGTAAAACTAACATATCAGTATTATCGCGTTTACATATTTGAAAACCAAAATTAGCATGAAAAGGAATATATTATTCATGTTCTTTTTACTGCCTTTTATCGCTATGGGGCAAACGTACAAATATATAGGGATAGAAGACGGACTGAGCAACCGAAGAATATTCAACATTCAAAAAGACTCAAAAGGATATATGTGGTTTCTTACCAATGAGGGAATGGACCGCTATAATGGCAAAGAAATAAAACACTATAAATTAGCTGACGAAGAAAATAAAAGAAATGCCCAAAATCATCTTACATGGCTGTTTCGAGAGAAAGAAAACTTATGGATTGTAGGTAAAACCGGAAAAATATTTGAATATCATCATCAGTTTGACAGATTTATACCCACCTATAAACCTGCCAACTTATCCTTGTCTATTTCATACAGCTATTTAGACAATCGAGGCAATATATGGCTGTGCGACAAAGATTCGATTATACTATATAATACGCAGAGTGATCAAATTTCACGTATTTACAACCCACTGAGCAGCAACATTACCTCTATGGTACAATCAGACAACTCCCATTTCTTCATTGCGACAGAAAAGGGAATACGCTATTGCTGTATAAATGACAATGAGTTACAGCCAATTCCCATTCCTCCATTGGATGAAATCAAAGGGCAAATCAGCGAACTCTATTATCACAGAGTATTGAAACGACTGTTTATCGGAACATTCGAAAAGGGCATCTTTGCCTATGATTTGCCCACGCGCCAAATTCTTCATTCCGAAACAGATTTAAGCGATGTCAATATTACCCAAATCAGTGCCCTGAACGAGAATGAACTTTTAATTGCTACCGAAGGTATGGGGATTTACAAAATTCAGGCTAACAGTGGCGTGATACATCCTTATCTCACCACCAACTACGAAAGCAATAACGAGATGATGGGAAATATCATCAATGATATCTATGTGGATGAGGAAAAGAGAATATGGCTTGCCAATTATCCTACGGGAATCACCATAGTCGACAACCGATATCAAAACTACCACTGGATAAAACATTCCATCGGCAACAAGCAATCTCTGATTAATGATCATGTGCATACCATCATCGAAGATAGCGAAGGGGACTTATGGTTTGGTACCGGCAACGGTATCAGTCTTTACAATACTAAAACACGTCAATGGCATTCGTTCCTGAGTTCTTTTGACAAACAACTCAAAGATAAGAACCATATATTCATTGCTTTGTGCGAAGTTACTCCCGGAATTATTTGGGCAGGTGGATATACTTCCGGTATTTACAAAATTAACAAGAAAGCACTTTCTGTGGAGTACTTCTCTCCTTCATTGCTGACGCCTATCAATATGCGCCCTGACAAATACATCCGAGATATGATAAAAGATTCCGAAGGAAATATCTGGTCCGGAGGATATTACAATCTAAAATGCTTTGACTTAAAAAATAATAAGGTAAAATTATACCCCGGGGTAAATTCAATTACATCTATCAGAGAAAAAGACAGTGACCACATGTGGATTGGCACTGCTACCGGTTTGTATCTGCTAAATAAGAACACAAGCCAATATAAATATATAGAGATTCCCGGAGAGTCTACTTACATCAATACTCTTTATCAAGCTCCCAACGGATTATTGTACGTCGGTACCAGTGGTTCCGGTCTAATAATTTATAACCCCGGCAAAAATACCTTCAAACAATTCCACACAGATAATTGTGCACTACTCACCAACAGCATCTTTACCATACTGCCCGAAGTGAACGGAAATATCATAATGAGTACAGAAAACGGTATCACCTGCTTTTCCAGCAAAGATAAATTATTCTATAACTGGACTAAAGAGCAAGGGCTTATGTCTGCCAACTTCAATGCTTCTGCCGGTGTATTACTCAAAGATAAAGGATTTATATTCGGCAGCATAGACGGTGCCATCGAGTTTCCCAAGGATATTAAATTTCCTCATTATCAATTTTCCAAAATTATTCTAAGTGATTTCCGACTATCCTATCAGCCTGTATTCTCCGGTGAAGAAAATTCTCCATTGACGGAAGATATCGATGATATAAAAGTATTGAAACTGTCTCACAATCAAAATACTTTCTCACTAAAAGTATCGACCATCAACTACGACTTTCCATCCAATGTGCTTTACAGCTGGAAACTGGAAGGCTTTTATACTACCTGGAGTCCCCCGAGAGCAGAAAACATAATCCATTTCGCCAATCTGAAACCCGGAAAATACAAACTGTATATTCGTGCTGTGTCCAAAGAGGAACAGAATGTCATATTCGAAGAACGCACCATCGATGTCATAATCGCACATCCGGCATGGCTCAGTTTTTGGGCTATATTATGCTATATAGTGTTAGGGATACTCTTGCTTTTTATCATTACCAGAATTATCTATTTTAAAAAACAGAAAAAGATTTCCGATGAAAAAACTCAATTTTTCATCAATACCGCACATGACTTGCGCACGCCGCTAACCCTGATCAAAGCTCCATTAGAAGAGTTGAGTGAAAAAGCACAGTTGACGGCAAGCGGACTCAACTGTATGAAAACTGCTCTGAAAAATGTGGACGCTTTGTTACGTTTGACCACCAATCTTATCAACTTCGAACATACCGAAGTCTATTCCCCTAAGCTATACATAGCTGAATTTGAGCTGAATACTTATATGCAAAACCTATGCAATGGTTTTCATTCTTATTCAGCCACAAAGAATATAGATTTTACTTACGAAAGTAATTTCAAGGAAACAAAAGTATGGTTTGACAAAGAAAAGATGGACTCCATCTTAAAGAATATCATATCCAATGCCTTGAAATACACTCCTGATTATGGTCATGTAAACGTCTGCGTCACCGAGACCAAAGACTCTTGGAAAGTCAAGGTATCTGATACAGGAATTGGCATTCCTGCCGAAGAAAAAAAGAAAATATTCAAACTGCACTTCCGTGGCAGCAATGCCATCAATTCTAAAATAACCGGTAGCGGAATCGGACTAATGTTGGTATGGAAATTGGTAAAGCTTCATGGAGGAAAAATCAATATCGACAGTACCGAACATCAGGGAACAGACATCAGACTTATTTTCTATAAAGGTTATGAGCATCTGCGTCATTACAGCATCGTAGAGCCGAATCAAGAACTGCCGGCCAAAGAAGTTGTCGAACAAGCGAAAGTTACAGAAACGCCCGAAAAGCTACAGGAAATGATTGAAGCCGCATTATTACAACGCATTCTCATCGTAGAAGACAATGATGAATTGCGCAGTTATCTCGCCACATCACTTGCAGGAGCTTATACCATACAAGCTTGCAGCAACGGAAAAGAAGCATTGATTATCGTTAAAGAATTTTGGCCTGACTTGATCCTCTCTGACATTATGATGCCCGAAATGCGCGGAGATGAACTATGTACAGCTATTAAAACAAATATTGAAACATCACATATTCCTATCGTATTACTCACTGCGTTAAACGATGAGAAGAATATTCTAAATGGATTGGCAACCGGTGCAGATGGTTATATCACCAAACCATTCAGCATCAAAATGCTAAAGGCAAGAATATCCAATATACTGTCCAACAGAGATTTATTACGGCAAAGATATGCGATGGCCACTAAAATGGATTCAGAAAAGCCGGGCTTGTTGCCTGCTGAAGCCAACACACTGGACTGGAAGTTCATAACCGACGTAAAGAACAATATAAAAAATAATATTGATAATACAGATTTTACCGTAGACTCTTTATGCTCATTACATAACATGAGCCGCACTAGTTTCTATAACAAACTGAAAGCATTGACAGGACAGTCTCCCGCCGATTATATCAGAGACTTCCGTCTGAATACGGCTGCACAATTGTTGCAGAAAAAAAAGTACTCAATTACAGAAGTAGCAGAAATGACAGGATTTTGCGACAGCAAATATTTCAGAGAGGTATTTAAAAAGCACTTCAATGTAAGTCCCAGTAAGTATGGGAAAGAGGATAAAAAATAAGTATAAGATATATTCAGGCAGACAGTTACAACAGTTCCTTACACTTATATCATAAACTGTAGGAGTGTGTCAAAACCAAACCGGTCTATCCCATCGTCAGCTGTAGGGGCAGGCAAACCCTGCCCCTACAAACTAAACAATACCTCATTACCCTTCTATTTCACTCAGTTCCAACCAACGCATTGATTTTTCATCAATCAAATCATTCAGTTCCGGTAATCGCTTCGATTTCTCGGTCAGCTCTTCTACACTCAAAATTCCACTACAAAGGGCAGATTCTATATCTGCTTTCTCCTGTTCCAGTTCTCCTATTTCCTTTTCCAACCGCTCGTACTCCTTCCTTTCCTTGAAAGTCATACGGCGTTTATCATTCAACCGTACACGTGCCGTTTTCTCCTCTTTCGGCTTCTCGGCTTCCTTCTCACGTTGCTCTTTCACTTCGCGCCAATCTCTATAATCAGAATAGTTGCCGGGAAAATCACGAATATCACCTTGTCCTTTGAATACCAATAAGTGGTCTACCACCTTATCCATAAAGTAACGGTCATGACTCACCACAATCACACAACCCTTAAAGTTCTGAAGATATTCTTCCAACACCTGTAAAGTAATAATATCCAAATCATTGGTTGGTTCGTCCAGTACCAAAAAGTTTGGATTACGCATTAACACCGTACAGAGATAAAGCCGGCGCCGCTCTCCCCCACTCAACTTATACACATAACTGTGCTGCGTTTCAGGTGTAAAAAGAAAATGCTGAAGAAACTGCGAAGCTGTAAGGCGCTTACCATTGCCCAGTTCAATTACTTCGGCAATATCCTGCACCACATCTATCACTTTCATCTGTTCATCAAACCGTAAGCCATCCTGCGAATAATATCCGAAACGCACCGTCTCGCCAATATCTATCGTACCGCTGTCCGGCTTCTGCTCGCCCATCAGAATCTTGATAAAGGTGGATTTTCCCGTACCGTTGTTTCCCACAATTCCCATCTTCTCGTATCGGGCAAAGATATAAGAGAAATCGTCCAAAATCTTCAAGTCACCGAAACTCTTGTAAAGATGGTCTGCTTCAAAAATTTTCGAGCCGATATATGACGCCTTCATTTCCAGTTTCACATTACCGTCATTGAAACGTTGTTTTGCCACCTTTTCCAGCTCATAAAAAGCCTCCTCACGATAACGCGCTTTATGTCCGCGTGCCTGTGGCATACGGCGCATCCATTCCAATTCCGTACGATATAAATTATTGGCACGGGCTATTTCGGCATTTGTCGCCTCTATGCGTTCTTGGCGTTTTTCTAAATAATAACTGTAATTACCTTTATAAGAGTAAACCTGCTTATTGTCTATTTCGATAATTTCAGAACAGACACGATCAAGGAAATAGCGGTCGTGAGTCACCATCAAAAGACTGATATTGCCACGTCTCAAATAATCTTCCAACCACTCCGTCATATCAAGGTCGAGGTGATTGGTAGGCTCATCCAAAATCAGGAAATCAGGCTCCGTGATAAGCACATTCGCCAAAGCAACACGTTTGAGCTGTCCTCCCGAGAGATGCTTCACCTGCTGATTGAAATCACGGATTTTAAGTTGCGAAAGAATCTGTTTTGCCTTTCGTTCATAATCCCAGGCTTTTTCATGTTCCATGCGTGCCAGCAGGTCCTCCATTCCCGGATTACCTTCGGTTTCCATACACCTTTCATATTCCTTAATAAGTTGCACGGTAGTATTACCGTGATGGAAACACGCTTCAAGCACAGTCAGTTCTTCGGGATAGTGAGGATCTTGCTCCAAGTAGCCTACACACAAATCACGACGAAACACAATGCTGCCTTCATCATAACCTTCTTTTCCGGCTATAATATTCAATAATGTAGTCTTACCGCTACCGTTCTTGGCTATCAAACCGATACGTTGTCCTTCGGCTACCCCCAAAGAAATTTGATTAAATAAAACCAAATCACCAAACGATTTTGTAAGTCCGTCTATCTGTAAATATGGAACCATTCTCTTTTTTAATTAATATCATCCAACACAGCTTCCGCTTCGCGCTTAATTTTCTTAAATTCAGCCTTCAGGTCACAAGGAAGGTTTTTCTTCGCTTTATTCCATACTATGGCGGCAGGATCAATCAGCATATCGGAATTCATAAACTGCAAAGCCGGATATTCTTCCTTTCCGTCTATCACTGTCACCCATTCCATGCCTTCCATCTCATTAACCAGAATTGTGCCAAAAGCCACACCGAAGTTCTCCCAAGCCATACGCTGTTGAGGTTGGAAACGCCCGCTATCCATTACTTCCTGAATCTTTTCGATATCCTCTTCCTGCGAAGAGAAGTCTTTTGTAAGCTGTTTCTTTATCGTACTTGAGGCCCATTCATAAGCACTATTCACCTCGCCTATCTCAAGCACTCGAATAGGAATAATCTCTTTAGAATAAGCCTTATTTTCACGGCGTATTTCTATGCTGGCGATAATATTCTCGGCAACAGTTTTATCACCACCCTTAGCTACCGTAAAAGAACATTCCACGCATATATCACGACAATCAATAACCCAAAAATGAGAGGTGTACCAAATGCCTTCTTCCTGAAAGCTATCCACACTGTAAGCCGATTGCACACCTCTTATCAGGGTCAATTCAGCAGCCGGATTTTCTTTCAATTCATAACTGACACATTCTTTTCCATAGTTTGTGTCAGCACCTCTATAAGCCGAGATACGGAAATTTCCACTCCATTTGTCGGGGTCATAAAATAAAAAACTCTCTTCTGTATCTTCAAACTCACGCCAACCCGCAGGATATTCCAGCGAGAACCAGCCACCGGGAGCAATGTATTTCATAGTTCCTATTTTTTTATATTTATTTATTTCACCGGTAATACTTCAATCCAATAATCATCCGGATCATTAATGAAGTATAGCCCCATCTCTGTATTTTCATAACATACACATCCCATTTCTTTATGGAATTTACGCACTTCGTCATAATCTCCTTCTACACGCAGACAAAGATGGCTTTCATTTTCGCCCAATTCATAAGGCTGCGGATGATCACGTAACCAAGTCAGTTCCAGCAAGAAGTTACTATGATCATCAGCCATATATACTAAAATAAAAGAACCATCAGCAGCTACTTTTCGATTGGCTTCATGCAGCCCCAATGCAGTTTTGTAGAATCGAATACTCTGTTCCAAATTCGTTACATCAATATTAAAATGATCAAATCTTCCTTTTACTTTCATATTTCTTTAAATTTTTATAATCTGTCCGGGATACTTTATTTCTATAAAATGTGTTCCATGGGTTTCTGCCAAAGCACGGAAAGCATTTGCTTTCCCATAGTCGGGCGCGAAATGCATCGGTACAAAAATATTTGTTTTTATTCTCTTCACAAACTGTTCGGGACCTCTCATATATTCACGTCCCAAACGCGGATCTACAGGAAACATTGCTACATCCAGTTCATGCGTATAATCATACAGGTTATCCACTTCATAAAGGAAATTCTTTTCATATCCCTTCCATTCCTGTTCCGTACTTTCTTCCATCCAATGCCAGTTATTCAAATCGCCGGCATGGAAAAATTTCTTATTCTCTACTTCTATCAGAAAAGATACTCCTACATCCGTAGATCCGAATGCCCTGACCGATAAGGTTTCATCAGCATATTCCTCTCCTTTTTTCAACCAGACGGCGTCTTCTTTCTGCGCTCTTCTGTGTTTCAGAATATCCTTCGAAAAGATATAGATAATGTCTGGTCGCTGTGTTTTCCAGTCCAATACTTCCTTATTGAAATGATCTGGATGAAAATGACTGGCCAGCACATATAACTTTCCGGGGCGGTGCAAAAGTTCATCATGCACCTTTCCCTGTTCAGGTGCCGCCACCGGTTCTTCAGGCTGTTCATTCATCAACCTGCGCAAAGCAGCTTCCGCCTGTTTGTCTTCTGTGTCACGGTAATAATCCATGATAACAGTATACCCATCGCCCAACAGGGCAAATCCGCTATGATAAATATAAACTAATTCCATACCTTTTATAACAAACTTACTTACCAATAGGTTGTACTTGCGCACGCGTCTTCTTGTCTATCTCCAGAAACATATAATTCACTTTTCCCGAATGGATAAGCGATTCGTTTTCTCTATATTTCTTATTGGCATATTCTTTTGATTTCTCAAAAGTAAGTTTCGACATTTGATTCTGCGATTTCCCCACCATGGTAGAATCCAGTTTTTCATCAGGAAAGAAATCGTCCAAATTCACATCTCCAATCATTGTTGTCTCCAGAAAATTCATATCGGTGTGAGTCTTATCTGTGTAATAACCCACAAACATGTGCCCGGGGATACGTACCAATATAGGATTGATATTTATCGCCTTGAGCAATGAGGCGAGCAACACGCTCCCATCTACACAGTTTATCTGCGAAGACTCCAATGCATCATCCAACGTACGCACACGCTGAGTATAAACCACATTCGACGACAAACTGCTATTGGTTGTGGAACTATATTTAAAGTTACGTTTTTGCAATACATTCCATAAAGCATAAACTTGCTTATCCACATTTTCGGATTGACTTGTATCTCCCTGATACCCCAGGAAACGATTGACTAAGCGCGTGTCCAATGCTTCACGCAAAAGTTTGTCTATCTGCGGATGTTCCTCGTTCACATAAGCGGCAAAAAACTCACCTGTATCGTGAAATTTCATTTTATCGTCTACATAACCAAGCGGACACTCATTGATACTCCGCATAGAAATGGTTTTCAACCGCTGAGGCATTTTTTTTCTGTTAAGTTCCGCCTTGACAGATATACTAACGGGCACTGCCTGATTATTGTCACGCAAAGCTTGATAGTTCCAAATGATGTCGGGGAAAACAAGATATTCCTTACCGGACTTAGGCAAAATAAATTCTGAAACAGATTCAGAGAAGAAAGGAGTTTCAGCCACTTCAATACGCAATTTACTATTGACATAACTGTTTTTTATACGAATAGCAATACCTGATTTCGGATTACCAATATAATCGGAATCGGCAGGAACAATCAAGTCTCCATCCGTAGTAGCTGTAGAAAGTATAGTAGCCGGAAACACATTCCCCCCTAATTGATCTGTTATTTCAAAACCACTCCGAAACGGTTCATAGCGATAAACAAATACAGAAAATGCCATCACCAAAATGATAGATAGCACAATAGTTGACCACTGCCATCTATCGAGTTGTTTCAAATTTACTTTCCTCATATTCATTAATCCATTTACCCGACATGAAACCGAAGTCTATAACCGTCACCAGACTAAAACTTATATTCACTATAGGGTCGGATATATTCCTCCCCTACAATAGACAAAATAACAGCTGTTATTTTGCAGCGATGCTTTCGATTTCCACCAATGCACCTTTCGGCAATGCCTTAACTGCTATTGCAGAACGGGCAGGAAAATCACCTTCAAAATACTTGGCATAAACAGCATTCATTTCTGCAAATAAGGACATATCCGCTAAAAAAACAGTAGTCTTTACAATATTTGCAGTAGTCAAACCGGCTGCTGCCAATACATGCTTGATATTTTCAAAAGCCTGAGCAGTCTGTTCGGCAACTCCTCCCGGAACAAATTCACCGGTAGCAGGATCTACAGGCAACTGACCTGAGAGAAATACCATACCATTTGCCTCAATCGCCTGACTATAAGGTCCTATAGCTGCAGGAGCCTTTTCTGTAAAAATCACTTTTTTCATGTTTATTCAATGTTTTAATAATAAAAATCAAATTTTCATGGGCTAAATTAGCACTTTTTCCGCTATAAAACACAGATATGCCTAAACAATCTGACTTTTTTTTACGTTCATTTAACATCGGTACCGAGAGAAACATAGGCCGATATTTTGAAGCGTCTTTTTTTATTAATTTTAAAAATATGGTATTTTTTTCTCCTATTTGAAGAGTTTTTCAAAAAAAACAGCTACATTTGCATCAGTAAACGCAGAATTTGCCAATCTGGCAAGTTTCGTTTACGTTCCGATATAATATCTATAACATATTAAATCCCGTAATCATAAATTATGAACTGCGATCTCAAGACATTTCATGTGCCGATTGCGTTCTTTGATTACACAATAAAAAAATATTTTACTAATAACATATACTATATGTATAACATCATTCAATTAAACGACAAAGACTTGTCAGAATTACAATCAATCGCCAAAGAGTTGGGTATCACTAAAACAGAGTCTCTGAAAAAAGAAGAACTCGTTTATAAGATTCTGGACGAGCAAGCAATAGTCGGAGCAACCAAAAAAGTAGCAGCGGCCAAAGTAAATGAAGACCGCAAAGAAAACCAGCCTAAAAAGAGATCACGTATCAGTGTTAAAAAAGAAGGTGACAAGGTATATACTGCCACCAAAGATAAAGCACAAAAGCTAGAAGCAGCTACTCCAACAACGGCTGCACACATCGCAGAAGAGGCTGAAAAAGAAGTAGTTCCCACAGTTGAGACAGCTCAACCCATCCAAGAAAAAGCAGTAACAGAAGCAGTTGAAAAGTCTGAGCCGAAGAAAAGAGGCCGCAAGCCGGGTACGAAGAATAAAACTGCTGCCAAGACAGAAGAACAACCTGCTACAACAGCAGAAGAAACCAATAACACTACTCCTCAAAAAGTTTCGGCAACCAATACTCCGAAGGAAAAAGAGGTAATTCTTCCCGAATTGGATTTCGATAGCGATACAGACGACTTCATTCCAATTGAAGATCTCCCTTCGGAAAAGATTGAACTTCCTACTGAATTACTTGGAAAGTTTGAAGCAACCAAAAATGAGGCACCTGTTCCCACTGTCACTCCAGCTTCTAAATTCCAGCCTCGCCAACCACGCGAACAAAACCCGAGATACAACAACCCCAATCAACGCAACAATAATAATTATAACAACCAGCGTCCGACCAACAATAACAACGCAGAAGGTCTGGAATCTCCACAGCAACCCCAACAATCGGCTTCCGAGCGTAAGCCGGTAGAAAAGCCTTACGAATTTGAAGGTATTCTGACAGGAACCGGTGTTTTAGAAATCATGCCTGACGGTTATGGTTTCCTTCGTTCATCAGATTACAACTACCTTTCTTCGCCAGATGATATTTATGTATCACAGTCACAAATCAAACTATTTGGTCTGAAGACAGGCGATGTAGTCGAAGGCTCTATCCGTCCACCCAAAGAAGGAGAAAAATACTTCCCGCTGGTGAAAGTAGAAAAAATCAATGGTCTAGACCCCGGGCTAGTGCGCGATCGCGTTCCATTCGACCACCTCACTCCGCTGTTCCCCGACGAAAAGTTCAAACTTTGCAAAGGTGGTTACAGTGATAACCTTTCTGCCCGTGTGGTAGATATGTTCGCCCCCATCGGCAAAGGACAACGTGCACTGATTGTGGCTCAACCTAAAACCGGTAAGACCATCTTGATGAAAGATATTGCCAATGCCATCGCTGCCAATCACCCCGAGGTCTACATGATTATGCTGCTCATTGACGAACGTCCTGAAGAAGTAACTGACATGGCCCGCAGTGTCAATGCCGAAGTTATCGCTTCTACATTTGATGAACCGGCAGAACGTCACGTTAAAATTGCAGGTATCGTGCTCGAAAAAGCAAAACGCATGGTAGAATGTGGTCACGATGTCGTGATATTCCTAGACTCCATCACCCGATTGGCTCGTGCATACAATACTGTTTCCCCCGCTTCGGGTAAAGTATTGTCGGGTGGTGTAGATGCCAATGCATTGCATAAACCCAAACGTTTCTTCGGAGCAGCACGCAACATCGAAGGCGGCGGTTCACTTACCATTATCGCTACCGCATTGATTGATACCGGTTCTAAGATGGATGAAGTAATCTTCGAAGAATTCAAGGGTACAGGTAACATGGAGTTGCAACTCGACCGCAACCTTAGCAACAAACGTATCTTCCCTGCTGTCAATATCGTTGCATCCAGCACCCGCCGTGATGACTTATTGCTTGATAAGACTACACTCGACCGCATGTGGATTCTGCGTAAATATCTGGCAGATATGAATCCTATCGAAGCTATGGATTTTGTAAAAAGCCGTTTGGAAAATACGCGTGACAATGAAGAATTCCTAATGAGCATGAACTCATAAACAAATCATAGTTTCATAATACACTATAAAAAGACTGCGTGCACCTCCTGCAGAGCACGTGGTCTTTTTATTTATCTATAATAATACCAACACAAACCTTTCTATTATTTTGCAAATAGTTTTTTGAACAACGATATATGCATACTAATTTTCTATACATTTTTCCTACAAATAACAGCCATACCCACAATCCATAAATCGAAAATAATCTTCCTTCCAATATAAAGCTAAAAAAAATACATATAACCTTGATTAGATTTAGACATTCGGTGCTAGTCCGTAACACTTATTACCTCCAAATTCATAAAATCATATCCCCAATAAAAACTCCATTAACATTATACAATAAAAAAGTCCGGTCAATTCATCAAGGATCAACCGGATTTGTATATTAATATTTTAGTAGAATTTAGAATGGTAAATCGTCTTTCTCGTCTGTTGAAGCAAAATCTACCGGAGCTGCCGGGACTGCATTCATCGGCGGGAACGGAGCATCAGGTGCTACAGGAGCCTGAGCACTCACACGATCCACTTTCCAAGCACGAATACTGTTGAACCAACGCCCGTTCCACTCACGTGCATCAACATCGAAATATACATTCAATTCTTCACCCACCTGAATATTAAACTGCGCTATTTTGTCTGCACCAAATACATCAAAACACATTTTACGCGGATACTGATCGTGTGTCTCAATCACATATTCCTGCACTTTCCATTCATTTCCAGTTTTTGAGACTCCGCTTCTCGGTTCGAGAACCGCTATAACTTTTCCTGCTAATTCCATTATGATAAAATTTAATTTTCGGCACGAAATTACGCTTTTCCCGGCGAGTAAACTAATTTTTTCGCTATTTTTTGCGTGCAAACCATAATCTTTTCGTAACTTTGGCAGTTAAATGAGACCTATATATAGAATATAAATATAATA
>OGOF01001589.1_pt1 | contig 13442 bp, 10 predicted proteins | sample 1552621 | NCBI WGS metagenome assembly OGOF01 (sample SAMEA2580156, study PRJEB22360) | human gut metagenome | biome: human gut; feature: human-associated habitat; material: faeces | place: Denmark | collected 2008/2010
TATTCTTCTTCTCTATTTCGGCCGCATTAGCCTTCTTTTTAGCTAATTCTTCCAGATTTTCCTTGGCTACACCCAGCCCTGACTGCGCTGCAACCTTCAAATACTTCTCCGACGATTCATAATCTCCTTTCATTAATGATAATACTCCCATTGTATTGTTATATTCAGATAGGCAGTCATCCGGCTTCACTCTTTCCAGATAGCGTTCCGCAGAAATCAGGTCATTGCGTGAAAGGGCTGCGGTAGCCGCATTCATAGCAGCAACCTCACTTTCCGGATAAAGGCGGACTGCTGTCTCAAAAACATCGATAAACTCCTGTGAACCCTTCGGATAGGTATTAGCCACCATAAACATCTCGTTCAAACTCAGATTTTGCGGACGTTTCTTTATCACTTCCTTCGCCTCTTCCAAATTGAAGTTTCTGACATCATAGCTCACCTTACAGATAGCTACGCGCAGACTTGGAAATAATTCCTTCAACATAAGCCGATAGGGCACACCACCACGAAGCTGCATCAACTTCGTTTCCCTTCCTTTTTCAATAGGAACATTCGTGATGATATCCAAAACCTCTTCTTTATAATCCATCTCAAACGTATCCAGTGCCTTCACCAATCCATCCCAGTTTTCACCACCGAACATGATATAGTATTGATTACGCGGGAAATCATACCGGGCAGCCAGATAGTTGCGCAATGCCATAGCACGCCCTTCGGATAAACGTTTGTTTGCAGCCAACGTTCCTTCGGGAGAAGCATAACCTATGATATCCAGACGCTTCACATTTATATTGGCATCAGACTTCAAGTCATCAATCATCGCACGGATTTTTGCCAATTCCTGAGGATTGTTCATGTATTCAGGACGAATATCCACCTTGTTCACCTCAAAGTCCAGAAAACATTCCGCCTGTATATCACGACTCTTTATCTCCTCTACTTTAGGCTCCACGTACGAAAGATGAGGAGTCACCACATACGGCACCAGCATACGTTCGAGCGTAACCTTATCAAAAGTATGCTCCACATTCATCAGCGCGCTTTCGCCACAACCACACTCATCGCGCTGCACATTCAATCCGGCATCTGCCATCCAAGGCTCATACGGCAATGTATATCTGCAACGGATAACCCCACTTTTCTTCTTCTGATTTTTCTCTATCAGATAAGGTGCCTTATAATTTTTCTTCGCTTTAGCACTCATCACTGCCAGTCTGCGTTCATAAACCAGATACTCGTTCTTTCCTTTGATGGAAACCCGTGGAAGCTCGTAAGTAGTGGTAGGAGAAACTAACTGCGGGATAAGGTCTATCCCATGCGCCGGTTTCACCTTCACATCTTTCATCAGGATATCGAAATCTATATGGACAGTTTCTCCCAATTGCTCCAATCGCACAGGTACTATGGTGATAGTTCCTTCATAAGAACGATCCTGAGCTATAGCTCTATTTACATTCAGGCACAAGACAGCCATCACCAATGTGAAGAATGTCATATTTCTTTTCATCATTCTCATTTTATTTTATTACATAGATAAGTGATACACTTGCTTTTGTAGGTCCCACATAATTCTTACTGGTATCTTTCAATTTAGTGCCACACGTTGCACAAGGATACTTCTCATATATAATACGTGCATACCCCAACCCAAGGGAGGCCTCAATACTCCAGCGCTTCTTCAATATCCATGAGTGCCCTATCGAAACACCACCTCCATACAATTGACCCTGATAGCGCATATTCTGCATATTCTCACTGATAAGCGGCCAGTCGGGTAACCCACCTACATTAAAGTCAACATAGTGAGCATGCAAACCAATAAACGTACGATTGAAACTTTCGCAAAACCAGTAACGAAGTTCGGGTTGTATACCCCAGTGTTTCATGCGAGTATCATCAAACTTCCATGGATTATAATTAACCGGAATATCTAATGTCCACTTACGCGCCAAAGCTACTTCCAAGCCAAGATTCATAGTAGTAGTGGCATCATAAAGAAGATTACTTTTTACAGCAATCTTCTGGGCCTTACTTTCGGCTGGCAATAATCCCAATATGAATAGTATGCATACTAGTATTTTCTTCATGTAATTCTCATTTTTATTTTAAAATCATTCATCGGCCAAATCTGTGTTCCAGCCCGGAACGAACCGAAAATAGCCTAAAATCTCAGTATGCAAATATCGGAGTAATAAGGGAGACAGTAAATTGTATCTATTTCTGTTATAAGCACTAAAAAAGCTAAGAGACTACTATTTAAGTGGTTCTTCAATAGAATAGTTACTAAAACAAAAAAAAGGGAGTCTTCAAAAATTTTATTTTCAATATATGAATATTAAAATCAAAACTGTTTCAATATATGAAACTTATGAGAGAAATAATATCAAATTATTTAATATATGAAAGGACAACAAACCACCACTATAGACAAGTTTTACATACATCAATATACAAGTTTAGGGATTAAACATGCCTTACACACATTTCTAAAGGCTATTACAAGATATCAATACAATTTTTTATAAGAAATAATTTTGTATTAATTACGACATTATACACTTTATATTCTCACCTCCATTATAAAAATAAAATAGGGCGTTAACCTCATGGTCTCGCCCTATCGTTCTACTCTATCCTTGATAATAACTAATGAAAAGAAGAATCTTCTTTCAGCACGTCTATTTTAATTCAAAAGGTACTACACCTTTTATATCCGCTGCCGAAGCAGCAATAATCGCCTCAAACTTACCCGGTTCAGCTACCCAAGTATGCTGAATATCATCAAAGTAACTCAAAGCTTCTTTATCTATAGTAAATGTGACATCTTTCTCTTCGCCCGGAGCCAGTTTCACTTTTTTGAAACCTTTCAGTTCCTTTACCGGACGAGGCAAAGAAGATTTCTTATCGCTGATATATAACTGTACGACTTCGTGACCTTCACGTTCACCTGTATTCTTCACAGTTACAGTAAAGTTGATCTCATCATTAACAGATATTATCTTCTTGTCAGCAATAGGCCTGCTATAAACAAATGTCGTATAAGACAATCCATACCCGAAAGGGAACAATGGTTTCACCTTCTTCTGTTTGTCCGTCCAACGATAACCTACAAAGATGCCTTCATTATACTTCATATCCACTACTTTCTTACTACGGTCAGCGAAATACTCACCTACACTATGAGCCGGAACATCTTCCAAACGTGCAGGGAAAGTGAAAGGTAGTCTACCGGAAGGATTGACATCACCCATCAATATAGCTGCAATGGAACTCCCTGCTTCCGAACCCAAAAACCAGGCTTGCAACACAGAAGGAACTTCCGCAATCCAAGGCATAGCTACGGCATTACCGGAGATATTAATAACTACAAGATTCTTATTAGCATTTGCCAAAGCCGAAATAACATGATCCTGTCCATAGGGTAAATCCAGACCGGCACGGTCAGTATCCTCACAATCCTGATTATTACTCTTATTCAGTCCACCGATGAAAATTACATAATCAGCATCTTCTGCAACCTTTACAGCTTCGGCAATCAGTTCCTCCGGTGTACGGTCGTCTTTCAAATTCTGACCTGTTACCACACCATTATATTCACCACGGGCATCACCTACGTAACCACGAGCATAAACGACTTCTACTTTATCCCCTACACGCTTCTTTATACCATCTAATGGAGACAACTCACGCTGAACTTTCAAAGAAGAACTACCACCGCCTACAGTCATCATCTTCACAGCATTCTCGCCGATAACGGCAATTTTCTTTGCTTTATTCAAGTCAATAGGCAACAAAGCACCCTTATTTTGTAACAACACAATCCCCTCCTCACCAATACGGCGGGCAGCCTCATAATGTTCTGGAGAAAGCATGGAACCCAGAGGACGGTTCATATCCATTGTTGTACGGAAACTCAGGCGCAAAATGCGGCGCACCTTATCATCCAATTCATTCGTACCCACTTTCCCGGATTTAATGCGCTCCAGATAAGGCATAGCCAGATAATAATTATCATAAGCATTACTGCTGCCATTTGCAAGACCATCCGTCCAACTACCGAATTCCATATCGAGACCATTCTTAATGGCCTGATCTGTATCATGCACACCACCCCAGTCGGAAACCACAACACCATCAAATCCCCACTCACCTTTCAAAATATCATTCAACAAATACTGATTATGACAAGCATGCTGTCCTTTATAGAGATTATAAGCCCCCATTATGGCCCAAGTTTTACCTTCCTGAACAGCAGCTTTAAAAGCCGGCAGATAGATTTCATAAAGAGCACGGTCGTCCACTATAACATTGGTGGTATGACGGTTGATTTCCTGGTTATTCAGCGCATAATGCTTTACACAGGCAGCTACACCATTTTGCTGTACGCCTTGCACGTAAGGAACCACCATACGAGAAGCCAGATAGGGATCTTCACCCATATACTCAAAGTTACGTCCATTCAGCGGAGTACGGTAAATGTTGACACCAGGTCCCAAAAGAACATTCTTGTTGCGATAACGCGCCTCTTCACCGATACTTTTTCCGTAAAGCAGGGACATATCGGGATTCCATGTAGCAGCCAGACAAGTCAATGCCGGATAAGCTACACAAGAGTCATTGGTCCACCCTGCCTGATCCCACTCATCCCAAAGTACTTCGGGACGGATACCATGAGGACCATCTGTCATCCAATTTTCCGGAATACCCAAGCGGGGCACTCCTGCACTACTGAATTTACTTTGTGCATGTACCATAGCTACCTTTTCTTCCAAAGTCAGCCTTTTCAACGCATCTTCTACTCTTTCTTCGATAGGTTTGGTAACATCCAGATATACGGGTTTCTGCTGCGCCAAGAGTGGAAGAGCAACAGTGAATGCCAAACCGAATAATACTTTTTTCATATGGATAAATAATTAGTTTATTAGTGATTATTTCATACCTAACGACTGAATATACCCTTCCTGCACCACACAGTTCTTCAGTTTGCAAGCCTCAATGAAATCCATCATTGCCTTGCGTACCATCATCTGGTCGGGACGGGCATCCCGGATTTCTTTATAAGATGTGCGTGGAGATTCGGAGAAATAAAGGATATTCGCCCAATTTTCCGGCGGAGTAATACCTACAAAGCTGGAACCATCCATCTTCTTATACGGCCAGAAGGTATAACCGATATTATTCTCACGCATCGTCTGGCAAAAAGCAGCTTGCCATTCGTCCGTGTTATGTCCTATCTCACCCATATACATTGGTAAGTTCACACTGTCGCGGAAGTCTATTATAGTTTGAATAGCATCTTTAGTAGGATCACCTCCATAACGATGGCAAGTATACATTATTTTATCATCAAACTTAGAATCCTTGAACGGCTTGAAGTTACCGTTCCACTGAGCGCCACCCAACAGAATAATATGGTTATTGTCCACTTCGCGGATAGCAACTACCCCTTTCTTATAAATATCTTCCAGTTTACCGTTCAATTCTTCCATATTCGGAAAATACGGAGCGATAGGTTCATTGAAAAGCTCATAACCGAGAATCACCGGTTCATTCTTATACCGGTCTGCAATCTTGCGCCAGATATCGCAATACAATTGCTGGCTGGCCTCACTTTCAAACAACCAAGGATATCCGTAGCTATCATCTATATTATCACCCGTTTGCCCACCCGGAGCATCATGCATATCAAGAATCAGATAAAGATCGGCTTCACGGCACCATTCCACAACACTGTCTACACGGGCAAAACCATCCTGACCGGCAGTCAACCCCATAAAGTCCTCATCCGTGAAAAGCTTATAATGGAATGGAAGACGAATGGTATTCGCACCTGTATTCTTAATAAACTGAATATCTTCACGAGTGATATAATTGTCTTTGAAAGCTTTCCAAAACTCAGCAGTAAAGTCGGGTCCTACCAATTGGCAGAACATTTCATTGATAAACCGGGGAGAGTTCGTTTTGCTAAACTTAAACATATACCCTTCTGGATTCAGCCAATTGCCCAGATTGGTACCCATGATAAAGAGTTTCGTACCATCAGGTTTTATCAGGTCTTGCCCCTGAATGGTTATAAACGCAGCAGAATCCTGTATTTTTTCTGCCTTTTCACCACATCTCCCCAACATCAGAGAAGCTGCTAAAAGGGATGTACCCACTAAAATCGATTTCAACATGATATTCTAATACTATAAGATTATTTCTTCCAGCGATAAGAAGCTACTGCTTTGGCAGGCACCACACAATCTACATAATTCTTTCCATCCGTTACAGTCAGGCGAGTTTCCTCATTTCCCTCATTCAAGAGTACAAAAGCAACGGTTCCATCGGGATTTTCAAATGCAGAGTACATTAATCCTTTCTCGTCAACACCTTTACTTTCCACACGAACTGCACCCGGTTTTACTACGGACGACAGATGCCCGATAATATAATAATGAGAATTGTAAGTCATCGTCTTATAGTCCCCACGATTAATATCAACAGCTCCGTAGCAGGTTTTACAACCACCTTCACGCCAGGGTCCACGTTCATCGTCCAGCATCAGATTCCAGACAATGACGCCTTTACACCAATTGTTTACCGTACCAAGAGCCACCTCGCGCATATCCTCCATCAAACGTCTTTCCAGGTTGCGTCCGTCATTCCACATGCCGATAGAAGTTTCCGTAAAGATAAGTTCTTTATCGGGACATTTCTGCTGAATGTTATTCAATTCCTCACGTCTGCCTCCATAGTTGTGATAAGCAGCTCCGGTAAGGAAAGCAGCAGCCACTTCATCATCATACATTCTAACAGGATACTCCTGCTGATCGGCCATATTATCATAGTTGTAATTATGGTCGAAAGCATAAATCTTCGTATCCAGTCCGGCAGCCTTGAAAGCAGGACCGAGAGCATCGCGGACAAAAGCTTGTTCTTCTTTCCAACCCATGAACAAAGAAGCAGAATTACCCCTATTTAACGGTTCATTCTGTGGAGTGACGGAGTAGATTTCAATACCTTCATCACGGAATGCCTGTATCCACTTCACAAAGTAAGTAGCATAATCAGAATAATAATCCGGATTCAATTGTCCGCTTGTCCAGGAATCAAATGGTTTCCTTTCTTCCAGGTTATTCACCTTCATCCACTTGGGGCATGTCCACGGAGAACCTAATATTTTGATAGTGGGATTAAGAACAAGAATATCTTTTAAAATAGGTATTACATATTCTTTCTCTTCAGTTTGCAGAGCGAAATTCTCAATTCCTTTTGTATCGCAACAGGTATACTCGCTCAGTGAAAAGTCGGAACAACCAATAGAAATGCGGATATAACTAAATCCCAGCCCATTTTTATCAGAAAACGTTTCAGTCAGGAATTTCGTACGGTCGGTCGGTGTCATCTGCATCAGATTATAGCAGGTAGAACCTGTAACAGCAGCTCCGAAACCATCCATCTCCTGATACCGCACCGTAGGATTTATAGTGATTACAGACTCAGATGCAGAGACTTTGGAAAGCTCTTGAGTAATGTGGTTAAAGCTTTGCTGCCGATCGGCAGTCGTAATGTAAACTTCCGCTTTGTTTTTTCCCGGAGCATCCTCACCCAATGAACCGGAAGTCCCGGCACAGGTTGTAGTAGCAACCAACAAACAGCATCCTAATAAAAGAGGTAATTTCAAATTCATGGTATGTTTTTCAAGGGTTAATTAATCTCCCCCAAAGGTAGGCAAGATAAAGGCATTACGTACCTCCACATTATGAATATGTGGATAAGATGAAATATACAGCGAAGATAACCCTCTAAAGAACAAGCAGATAAAAATCAATAGAGAAAGTAAAAAAGTGGATAGGAAATAAGGTAATGACGTATGCTTAGCGTATCTTCATAACACATGTTTCAAAGTCATCACGCGAAACACAAGCTTTGTTTTTCACTTTGGCGCGGTAATTATAGATTGTATTGACGGAGTAACGGAGAAATTCGGCAATCTGCGAACTATCGTCAATGCCCAATCGGATTAAAGCAAAAATACGTAATTCAGTATTCAGAAGTTCGCCTTTGCGGAGTATGATCCGCTCTTCCGGTTGAAGCAGTTCATTGAATTTTCCTACAAAATCAGGGAAAAGGTGCAGGAAAGCCGTATCAAAGTTCCCATATAATTCTTTCAGATCCGTGTCGAGCACATCTCGTGAACGTACCATTTTCAGGAGTTCTTCCATCTGCCCGCCGGTAAGCTTCTTGTTCACCGGTAAGCATCCAGTCGGTCGATGTAGGTAGAACAGAGTTTCAAGAAGCGCCCGATATATTCTTCTTTAATATGATTAGACATTTGCAACTGTTCATTCGCCTGCTCCAAATGAGCCCGGGCAACAGAAAGATGCTTCATCTGCCTGTAAATCCAGACAACAGCTACGACCAACAGCAGAGATAGAATACTAATCATCCAGAGATAAAAACGAAGACGTTCATTCTGTTTCTCCTGCATAGCCTGATAGGTAAGATCTATAAGCGATAAAATGCCGGCTGTCTGCAAACTGCGGCTACGGGCATTGTAATGATTGGTTTCATTCCACGAAAAACGGATATAGCGATAAGCACGTTCGATGTCTCCTTCCTCATAGAACAATTGTGCCAAAGTCCACAGGGAGGCATGGTCTGTAATCGCAAGACGGATATCCGTCAAAGCGGACAAAGCCAGATAATATTTTGCTTTCTCTAGGTCCCCCAAGCGATGATACAGCAAAGAACGGTGATACGTTACCAACGCATACTCCGGAGTATCGGGGCGCACACTTGCCAGGCGGTCATCGTTTATCTTCAAAGCTTCCTCCAACCTACCGGCAGCAGCTGCCTGCATCTCTCTGCGTTCCGGATAAAGGGCGGAGGCAGGGGAAAGCACCTGCATCAGTGAGTCCTCATAAGCGGCAGACAAACCATAATAGCGGTTACGACGGAAAGCATCTTGCGTATATGCCCCCAATTCACCGTATAAATGACGGTAATTTTCGTAATAATCGGGCAACAGACGGGAAGAGAGTCCGGAAGGATTTATCTGTTCCAAATCCTCAGAAGCTTCCTTATACATACCTGCCGAAGACATCAGGTGCGCCCGTCGGATGCGGGTTTCATCCACTGCTTCCTGTTCACCGTGGCGCTGCGCCCAGCGCAAATTGCGGCCCAGATAAAGAAGGGCTGAATCGCATATATATGCCTTGTATTCCTGAAACATTTCTCCATTCAGACGGAAATACTCCGACGCCTCCATATCTGTCTGCAACAATTGCTGCCTCAAAGCTTCAATACGAGCTTCCCGCAATGCCACATATTCCTGATGCGCCCCGATAGCCTCATCCAAGGCAGCAGACCATCTATCCATTGCAGGAATATCCACCGAAGCAGACATTCCATGAATGCCTACTAAAACCAGTCCGAGAAATATCAGCAGTTTTACCTTCATGGGGACAAATATAAAAAATTAGTTTCCTATATTTGCAGCATTAACCCCCAAATGTATTCCATAATGAAAAACTTAGCACCTCAACGAGTGGCCGCGGTTGATGTATTCCGCGCACTCACCATGTTTCTCATGCTCTTCGTGAATGACATCCCCGGTCTGAAGAACATCCCCCACTGGCTCGAACATGCCGACATCAACGAAGATATGATGGGATTCTCCGACACCATTTTTCCCGCATTCCTGTTTTGCATGGGCATGTCTGTCTCTTTTGCCATCCAGAACCGTTACCGAAAAGGAGATACTACACTTCAGGTCATTGCCCATATCTTCTGGCGTACGGTGGCACTCATCGCTATGGGGCTATTTTCACTTAATTCGGGTGGCATAGCAGGTGGCATTTCCCACCAGTGGTTCTGCATCCTGATGGTTATCGGCTTTTTCCTGGTCTGGGCCGTTTATCCGAAGGCTGAAGGGGCAAAAAAGTACCTATTCATCGCAATGAAGGTGCTTGGTATTGCCTTGTTGGCATTCCTCGTTCTATATAAAGATTTAAACGGGAAACCTTTCCATCAAGGTTGGTGGGGCATTCTGGGACTTATCGGCTGGACGTATGTCGTGTGTGCCGGTATCTACCTGTTCACCCGCAAAAGTTTGCGCAAAAATGTCATAGCATGGCTGGTCGTCATGCTCCTTGCGGTGATCAGTCACTCTAACCTGATCCCACAGGAATATGGTTTACGCATCATCCTTCTGCCTTTCATCCCCAGTGACTGGACGCTGCATGCATTCGGTATGTCGGGGGTACTCACTTCCCTGTTGATGCAGAAATATGCCGACCGGGAACATCCGCGTAAATTCATTGTAATCCTTTGTGCCTTAGGTGTCATCATGCTCATCGCTGCACTTTGCTCACACCCCCACTGGATTATCTCAAAGATACAGGCCACTCCGAGCTGGCTGTTCTATTGTCTTGCCGCATTCTTCCCGTTGTTCGGCCTGTTCTATTGGCTGACGGATGTAAAAGGTAAAACCCCCTGGTTCGATATCATCAAACCTGCCGGGACTGCCACGCTTACGTGTTATATCATTCCATATATATGGTACGCCGCACAGCAATTGTTGGGCTGGCACTACCCCGAGCTCCTGAATGCAGATGCCCCCGGCTTATTAAGATCACTCATATTCTCCCTCATCATTGTCCAACTGACCGGACTACTGGTGAAGGCTAAAATAAAACTGAAGGTATAAATACGTACCTAAAAAGACGAAAAGATGATGTTAAAGCTTCAAACTCCTAACCATGAAGACAAGGTGCTGCTCCACTCTTGTTGCGCACCTTGTTCTTCTGCCATTATCGAATGCCTGCTTGCTAACGGCATCCGCCCCACCGTGTTTTATTACAACCCCAATATCTACCCTCAGGCCGAATATGAAATCCGGAAAGCCGAGGCCATCCGTTATGTTCAGGGGTTAGGACTTGACTTTATAGATGGCGACTACGATTACTCATTCTGGCGCACCTCCATGCAAGGAATGGAGGATGAGCCCGAACGAGGTGGCCGTTGCCTGAAATGTTTCAACCTTCGTCTGGCTGAAACTGCCCGTTATGCCTCCGAGCACGGTTTCACCCTGTTCACCACTACCCTCGCCTCTTCCCGCTGGAAAAGCCTCGATCAGATCAACGAAGCGGGACGTAGAGCCGCTGCCCTTTACCCCGGAACCACTTTCTGGGCACAAAACTGGCGAAAAGGAGGATTACAAGACCGACGAAACCAGCTTCTCAAAGAGCATGATTTCTATAACCAGCAATATTGCGGTTGTGAATTCAGTATGCGAAGACTTGAACCCTCTAAAACAGACTGAAGAATAAAAATTGACTTCTGAACTCTTACCCTTTACCTTACTCAAGACATACCTGCGACATACTTGCTCCGTACAATCTCCACTCAGAGGTACTTCTATGTGGAGAAAGTATGGATTTGATACGGAGCAAGTATATCCCAGATAAGAAGCAGATATTTTAGGCCATCAATCCCAAGCAAGAATAGCCAACTAAGCAAATCGCTGCAAACGAACGCAAATATCACATTCATGAAGACAAACCGCTAAAATCGTTTGGCTGAAGGAAATAAAAATGTATACCTTTACGTCAGAAACAGAATAACCAATTTAAAATGCGACACCATGGGAATTATCAATCAAGGCATACTCGGAGGCTTCTCCGGCAAAGTGGGACCGATAGTAGGGTTTCACTGGAAATCAAAATACTACATACGTGCACGGGCGGCCAAAGTCAGTAATCCACGCACACCGAAACAGCAGGAACAGAGAGGTAAGTTTGCCACGGCATTCAGTTTCCTGAAAGCCATAAAACCTTTTATTCGTATCGGCTATAAGGAATTTACGCAGGAAAAGCCCGCATTCAATGCTGCCATGTCCTATACACTGAAAAGAGCCGTGACGGGCAATGGGAAAGAAACCTCGATTGACTTTAACCGGGCATTGGTCTCCATAGGAACCCTAATGCCCGCATTCGAGGGAACAGCCACACAGAATGAGGATCAAATGTACTTTAACTGGCAGGACAATAGCGGCATGGGGAATGCAGAAGATACGGATATAGCTATGTACTGGTGTATAACAAAAATAAAGAAACAGCCGTTTACGATACGGAAGCCGCCCTACGTTCCGGTTGTCATGCCGTACTGCAACTTCCGGCTGACTGGCAGAACAATGAACTGATTGCTTATCTCAGCTTTTGTTGTACCGACGGAAGTTGTCAGCCAACAGCATTCGCCTGACTGTAACAGTGCCTGAAACAACATTTGATGAACCCGATATAAAGAATTCTCCTCTGTGGACTTCATCAGACCGAATATCGTTTTACCCAGAACTTAAGCAACCGGTCATTAATAACATATCCATCAAGAGTCTTACTCACCATTCCTTTACCGGAAAGCCCTTTCAAGGCAGATTGTACGGAACTGGGTGATTTCAAATGATACTTTCGCACAAACTCACCGGAAGTTACATTGACTGCTATGTCTTCAGCAGCTATCGCACGAATGATTTCGCGCTGGCGTTCGGTTAAGTCGGCAAAAATAGATTGATAGATGAAATTTTGTTTTCTAATAAGAGAAGTCAAAGCAATTTCAAAATAAGCCACCGTAGCAGTTCCTCCCTTTTCAGTGAGCAAAAACACTTCGTTCATCAGCATTTGCAGGTAAAGTGTAATACCTTCAAAACTATGATAAGCTATTTCCACCAAGGCAGCATCTACAACTTTCCCATGCTCACAGAAATGCATCTTGACAAATTCGATATATTTTTCCAAAGGTATGCTTTCGAGGTGCAAGGTAAAGGTACTCTGGTAAAAAGGGCGATTGGCACTATTAAACATATCGACCAATAAACTCGGTTCGCTACCGGCAAAAATAAAACGCGCGTTCGGACAATGCTGTATCTGCGTGCGCAACAAGGCTTCCATGTTTTTTTCGGCATAGTGGTTTATTTGCTGAAACTCATCAAAAGCAACAATACAGGGTTTATCAGCAGCATTGAGATAGGCAAAGATTTCATCTAAAGTCGTATCGACTGAAGATACGCTTCCCAGACCTATCTCTAAAGTGGGTTCACCTGTCAAAGCGTCTATTTTCACAGCAGGGCGCAAGGAAGTAATGGTTTGCAGAAACTGATCCAAGAATTTCCTGCCACGCGGCTTCAACTGGTCAATAATAGCATTGCCGAAAGCATATATAAATTCACGGATAGAGGCTGTTGCAAAGATATCTATAAAGAAAACATTATAATGTTTACTGATTTTTTCCTGATGAAAAGTATGCAGTATTAATCCGGTCTTTCCCATACGCCGCTGGGCAATCAATACTACATTGCGTCCATTCATCAAGTCTTGAATCAGTTCATCAGTTTCTCTTTCACGGTCGCAGAAGTAATGGCTGCCAGCATAAGCACCTATAACAAAAGGATTTGTTTGTAC
>OGOF01001592.1_pt1 | contig 13430 bp, 10 predicted proteins | sample 1552621 | NCBI WGS metagenome assembly OGOF01 (sample SAMEA2580156, study PRJEB22360) | human gut metagenome | biome: human gut; feature: human-associated habitat; material: faeces | place: Denmark | collected 2008/2010
CCCCGCCGATCATGGCGGGGAGAATCAGCCATGGCGCCACCTTGCGCACGAGACTGAACAGGGCGAAGATGCCGCCTTCGTTGTGGTTGTCGGCCTTCATGGCGATTACCACGTACTTGACCGTGGTCACGAGCGTCATGGTCCAGATGACGAGCGAAAGCGCGCCCAGGATCATGTCTTCGCTGACGGTACCGATGCCGCCGTTGTTGGCGACGATTGATTTCATGGTGTACATGGGGCTCGTGCCGATGTCGCCATAGACGACGCCGAGCGTTACGAGCAGCATGCCAGCGGAGAGGGGGATGGCTCCGTGCCCGCCTTGCCCGCGCTGGTCTTGGAGGTTTGCCTCCAGTTTATTATGTGCCACGAGGACTCCCTTAGACATCCGGTTATCTGTCTAGGACAAAAAACTTTATGCCGTCTTTATACATACAAGAGCAGTTTGGCACATCGGGTTATTTTAGACAATAATCCTCAGCTGGGGATTATTTATCTACGCAGGTAGCATTTCAAAGCAGGGGCTTTTAAGCACGTACTGTCTGGGCGATGCCAGCCTTGGCGTTTGCGCGTTTGCCGGCGAGTTCGCAAAAAATCGCGCCGCCGATGATAAGCGCGGCGCCCATCAGGCGGACCGGTGTTATGGCTTCGCACAAAAGAACGGCGGAGAACACGACGGCCGAAAGCGGCTCGAGGTAGCCGACGACGGCGACGGTCTGCACAGGCAGTTTGGCGACGGCGCTAAAGTAGAGCAGGCAACCAATGCCGGTGTTGACGACGCCGAGCATGACGACGGCGCGCCAATCGATGCCTGCGGCGACGCCGGCGGACAGGAATGAGGGAGCACCCTGCGTGATGAGCGTGAGGACCAGCGCGGTCACAAAGGCGGCACTCACCTGGAGCGTGGAGTTCTCGAGGCCTTCGATGTGTGGCGCACCCTTGCTAGCGATGACCATCAGTGCATAGCAAAATGCCGAGGCGATGCCGCAGACGATACCCGCAATGGGCATATTGCCGCCTAGACCTTGCGCTGCAATGAGAAAAGCACCGCACGCAACGGCGATAAAGCCGGCGATTTTGCCGCCGGTCAGCTTTTCGCCAAAGATGAGCGGGGAGAGTGCCATGACAATGATGGGGCCGCAGTAGTACAGCAGCGAGGATACGCCGACGCCGATCGTCTGGTAGGCGCGGAACAGGAAAATCCAGCTGGCGCCCAGCGCGGCTCCCGAGAGAAGGAGTGCTGCGGCTTCGCGGGGACGAGATGGTGCCTGCAGGTTATGGCGCCTGGTTATGAAGAGGATGGCGGCAAGGGTAAGGGCGCCCAAAAACGTGCGTAGTAGCACGATATCGGAGCTCGGCAGCGCGATGGCAGCGGCGATGATGCCGTTGGAGCCAAACAATAGCAATGCTGCTAAGTACGTAAACAGTCCGTTGTTCATGCGCTGACATCCCTTCTATATCCGAGCATGTTCACTATGGGTGAACTGGCTTTAGAAGAAAAGCGAATATAATGCATAGAAAACATGACAAAAACTCATGCAAAGGTGGAGGGGTGCCGTGGAAACGAATATTCAAAAGATGCAGGTGCTGCTCGAGACCGTGCGCGCCGGCAGTTTTACGCGCGCCGCCGAGCGACTGAGCTATTCGCAGTCGGGCGTGAGCCGTATGGTGGCCGATCTCGAGGCCGACTGGGGCTTTAAAGTGCTCGATAGAAGTCGCGAGGGCGTAGTGCTTTCTGCCGATGGGCGGCAAGTTATGCCGGCGGTCGAGGCGCTATGCGAAGAGTTTGGCCGCCTGCAGCGACGCGTGGATGAGATGCGTGGGCTCATGCGCGGCAAAATCTGCATCGGTACGTTTTCGAGTGTGGCGACCCACGTGCTGCCGCCAGTGATTGCGCGCTTTCGCGCCGATCACCCGGACGTCGATTATGAGTTGCTGATGGGCGATTACTCAGAGATTGAACAATGGGTGGCTGAGGGTCGTTGTGACCTGGGCTTTATCCCGCGCGAGCCACGCGGCGCCGGCATGGCGTCGCGACCGTTGGTGCAAGACGAGCTGATGGCCGTGGTGCCAGCGGACTCCTCGCTTGCCACCGCGGAGTTCGTTTCCCTTGCCGATTTGGCCAACGAGCAGTTTATCCTGCTGGAACGCGGTAGCGACGACGAGATTACGCCGCTGTTTCGCCGCGCGGGCCTGGCGGTGCGCTCTAAGCTGTCGACCTGGGATGACTATGCGATTATGGCCATGGTCGAGGACGGCCTGGGCGTGAGTGTTCTTCCCGCGCTCATCTTGCGACGCTGTCAGTTCGATGTTGCCGTGCGCCCACTCGAGGGACATCCTCATCGGCAGATCAACGCCATATATCGAACGGCCGACGTTTCGCTTGCCGCTGCTCGATTCCTTGAATACCTCTAAACGCGTGCATGCCATTGTCCGCTTTGGGCAAATCTCGGAGTCCGGTACATTTTCTTATGAAATTGAACTATCGAATGAGGTGCCGCGTTATACTGCTTGCTAAATTGAACCATGGTTCAATTCGTGTTCTATAAATTGAACTTTGCCAGCAAGGAGGTTCTAGTGGCCCAAGAGACGTTTAGCGATCGCCTGCGACAGGCTATGTCCGATCGCGACGTTCGCCAGTCGGACGTGATCCGCGCATCGGAGATGCTCGGCAAAAAACTCGGCAAGAGTCAGATGAGCCAATATGTGAGCGGCAAGACGATCCCGCGGCGCGATGTGGCCGAGCTGCTCGCCCGTATTTTGGAGGTCGATGTTACCTGGCTGCTTGCCGGCGACGCCGATCAAGGCGAGGCATCATCACCCCGCAACGATTCCAAGCCCGAACCCCATCCCTCAGCTCAAATTGCAAGGAGCACCACCATGCGTACTTTTTCTAAATCCACCAAGCTCGATAACGTCCTGTATGACGTGCGCGGTCCCGTCGTCGACGAGGCCGCCCGTATGGAGGACGAGGGCGAGCGCATCCTCAAGCTCAATATCGGCAACCCGGCGCCCTTCGGTTTCCGCACGCCCGATGAGGTCATCAAGGACATGCGCCAGCAGCTGCCCGACTGCGAAGGCTATTCCAACTCGCGTGGCCTGTTCTCTGCGCGCAAGGCGATCATGCAGTATTCGCAGATCAAGGGCCTGCCCAACGTTCAGATGGAGCATATCTACACGGGCAACGGCGTGTCCGAGCTCATTCAGCTTTCGATGAACGCGCTGCTCGATAACGGTGACGAGATCCTGATTCCCAGCCCCGACTATCCGCTCTGGACGGCGTGCGCGACCCTTGCCGGCGGCCATCCTGTGCACTACCTGTGCGACGAGCAGGCCGATTGGTATCCCGATCTGCAGGATATGGAGTCCAAGATTACGAGCGCGACCAAAGCCCTCGTCATCATCAACCCCAACAACCCTACGGGTTCCGTCTATCCGCGCGAGGTGCTCGAGGGCATCGTCGAGATTGCACGCAAGCATCAGCTGATGATCTTTGCCGATGAGATCTACGACCGCCTGTGCATGGACGGCTACGAGCACGTCTCGATTGCCTCGCTCGCCCCCGACCTGCCCTGCGTCACCTTTAGCGGCCTTTCCAAGTCGCACATGATCGCGGGCTATCGTATTGGCTGGATGGTGCTTTCGGGCAACCAGCGCTGCATGAGCGACTTCATCATGGGCGTCAACATGCTCTCTAACATGCGCCTGTGCTCCAACGTGCCGGCCCAGTCGATCGTCCAGACGGCACTCGGTGGCCATCAGTCCGTCAACGACTACATCCGTCCCGGTGGCCGTGTCTACGAGCAGCGCAACTTTGTGTATGAGGCGCTCAACAAGATCGACGGCATCTCGGTGGTTAAGCCACGTGCGGCGTTCTACATCTTCCCCAAGATGGATGTTAAAAAGTTCAACATCACCGATGACGAGCAGTTCGCCCTTGACCTGCTGCACGAGAAGAAGATCCTGATCACGCGCGGCGGCGGCTTCAACTGGGCTGAGCCCGACCACTTCCGTATCGTGTACCTGCCGCGCATGGAAGTGCTCAAAGAGTCCCTCGAAGACCTCGCCGATTTCTTCGATCACTACCGCCAGGCGTAACGGCAAAGGTAGCCTGTAATGAAACGGTCGGCCCGCAACGGATGCGGGCCGACCGTTTTCTGTCTAAGCCCGTGCTGTTAGCGCTTGTCTCGTTGAGCGGGCGAGGTTCGCGTGTGAGCGGTAAGTTCTATTCCAAAATGGAATACAGTGGGCTTAAGCTGGAATTGATGTCCGGGTACCTGCTTTTCTAGAATGTTTTCAACAAGATGAAAGGCGGTTCCAACCAATGATTATCGATGCAAATTCCTACTGGTTCGACGAGCACATCTTTCATGACGAGACGCTCTGCGAACAGTTTTTGGCCGAGGTACCCCGCGCCTATGACACCGAAGGCTATCTGACCATGAATTCCGCCGGCAAACGACAGATCGTGATCGAGATGCCCGCCGGTTCTCCGGGTCTTAACTACATTGAGGGCGACTACACCCTCGAGAAGCGCTTGGCCGATATGGATGAGGCGGGGGTCGACAAGGCGATCCTCAAGCTCCCCGGTTGTCACGAGTGGATGTCGCTCGAGATGTGCCGGCGTTTCAACGACGGTATGGCTGCTGACGCGAAGGCGTCAAGTGGCCGTTTGATTCCGCTTGTCGCTGTGCCGCCCTTTGGCACCAAAGCGAATTTGGAGGAGCTCGATCGCAGGCTCGACGATGGTTTTGCGGGTGTGCAGCTCTGCGCTCACTACGGCAAGCGCTATCTCGACGACCAGGTCTTCTCGAGCTTTTTCGAGCACCTGAACGAACGCCATGTCACCGTTTACGTGCACCATGTTCCCGTGCCGGTCGAGAACGAATCGCTTCTCGCGTACGACAACCTTCGCCGCTCTTATGGCCGCTGCGTCGACCAAACTACGGCGATCGGCCGAGAGATCTTTGGCGATTTCTTTGAGCGCTACCCCAATATCAAGATGGTCCACTCCATGCTCGGCGGCGCATACTTTGCGTTCAAGGAGATGCTGCTGCCTCATGGTCCCAAGCGCCCTGATGCTTCTGGCCGTTTTCAGGTCGATACCGAGACCGTTTCCAGGCGCCTCGAGAACAACATCTATTTCGACATGTCCCATGCTCAGCCTTGGGGCAAGACACTCCTTGCCTGCGCGGTTGACGTGCTGGGTGCAGACCATATTGTTTTTGGCACGAGCTATCCCGTTAAACGCGAGTGGCTCACCGAGGGTGTCGCCTGCGTTCGCGCTGCAAATCTGAGCGATACAGACAGCGACCTTGTGCTTGGCGGTACGGCGCAGCAACTGTACGGTGTCGAGTGAGCGGCAATCAGAGGGGAGTATCTGCCATGGACGAAGGAGAGATGAGGGCTGGGGCCGCTCGTGTGGCCATCGATCTTGGGGACGTGTTGCCGTTCGACGGTTTCGACGAACTCCGTCATGAGGTCTTCGCCCGTGCCCTTATCATCGAGGGGACGGGGCGACGCGCCTGCGTCCTTTCGCTTGAGGTCACCTCGATCGCTCCGGCTCTACTCGCCGATCTGCGTGAGGTTGTTGAGGATGCCGCCAATTGCAGCGGTGCTTATTCTTGGGTGGTTCCTACCCACACGTTTTCCATGCCTCACGTCCGCACTCCCGGGCATCTTGTCGACGATGCTGCCCGCAACCGCAACGAGCGCTATCGCGCAGCGCTCGTCGCTGCCGCCCGCACGGCTGTCGAGCGCGCTGTTGCGGGCATTCGCTCTGCCACGCTCGCCACTGTGGAGGGCGAATGCCCCGTGAACGTTAATCGCGACATTGAGACGCCTGCCGGCTGGTGGTTGGGCTCGAATCCCAGGGGGTTTGCCGACCACACGATGCCCGTACTCGCCATAAGGGATGCCGGGGGCGAGTATGTTGCCGTGCTCGCGACGGCGGACGTTCAGTCCTCCGTGCTCGATGGGTCGCGCGACTCCGAGGGGAGGCACATGGCGAGCGGAGACCTCTTTGGTTTTGCCGCCATGTCACTCGAGCGCGAGCTGGGCGGCGTTGCCCTGTTGCTGCCAGGCGCCGCGGGCGACCAAGGTCCGGCGGAGCGCTCCATGAACGTCATGTTCGATGCGGCCGGCGTTAAGCAGACGGTCGATGCCCATGAAGACGGATACCGCATGCTGCACCAGCAGGGGCAGGCCTTGGGCGATGCTTTGATTGAGGCCGCTCGCATGGCGCGTGAGGATGACGCCACCGGCATCGATGCCCGCACGGTCGACGTTTTTCTGCCCGCTCAGACACGCGCCGATTTTCACTCTTTGGCTCCGCACCGAACGTATGAATTTCATGCCGCTGGCGAGCAGCGCACGAGGGTCTATCTGCTCCGGCTGGGAAACGTCGAGCTTGTCGGCGTACAACCTGAGGTCTCGAGTGCATTCGGCGCCACTGTGCGCGCCGCTCGGTCCGGCTCTGTGTTCTTTGCCACGCTCGTCAACGGCGGACAGAAGTACCTACCGGCTCCCGACGCGTACGAAAAGATCACCTATGAGGCCATGAACTCCGGTTTTGCCGCCGGATCCCATGAGCGCCTCGTCGAAATCATCATTGCCGCCTTGAATGCGGCGTGACACAGAAGGAGAACGTGCATGAACATTGGACACGCGCGCCGCAAAATCACCCCACAGGGCGACATCTACCTGATTGGCTACCGCAATCTTCCCAACCGTCTTGAGCCTGCGACAGGCGTCCATGACGACGTCTTCGCCAACGCCATCCTCTTCCAGCAAGGCGAACGTGAAGTGTTTCTCTTTAATGCCGATGTCCTCGAATTCGAGGAAAGCATGGCCGAGGAAGTCAAGACAATGCTCGCCGAGCGCTACGGCATTGACCGTGATTGCGTCCTGCTCTCGGCGACGCACGACCATACTTCAATCGTCGCTTACCACCGCAGCTGGTGGACGGGAAAATTCGACGAGAACTACTACCGCTGGTTCCTCGATACCATTTGCCAATGCTTTGAGGAGTGCCGCGCCAACGCACAGCCCGCGATTTGTCGCTTGGGCAAGCAGGTCATCACCGGTTTCTACGACAACCGCATCATCCCAGGTGAACTCGCCGACAATGAGGTCATTGTCGTATCGTTCTTCGATACCGAAGGCAAGCCATTTGCGGGCTTTGTGAACTGGGCGGTGCATTCTGCCTGTGTCGGACCCGACTGCACGGAGCTCACGAGCGAACTCGCCGGTCTTACCGGCAAAAAGCTCGCTCAGAGTCTTGGTTACTATCCGGCCATGGTCGTCGGTGCTGCTGGCGACTGTAGCGACCGCAATTTTCGTCAGGGACGCGGCATTCCCGAGGTCGAGCGCGTTTCGACCGGTCTTGCCGAGGCGATTTCCCAGATCAAGCTCGATCGCGAGGTCGTTCTCGACCGCATCGAGCCTCAGACGTTCTATCACACCGTTGCCCATGACGACTTTTCGCTCACGCTTAAGTGTGTCGTCATCAGTTTGGGCGGCCTGCATCTCTTTGTGTTCCCGAGTGAGCTCGGCAGCGACTTGGGCATTCGCATGAAGCGCGAATGCCCGGTCGAGGGAATAGTTTGCGGTTACACCAACGGCTATTTCGAGTATTTCCTTCCGGCACGCGAGTACGGCCTCTCCTTTGAGACCGAGCGTACTCAGATTCCCCAGGGCGAACCGGAACGTCTGTGTGACAAGTTCTGCCAGACGACGAGACTTCTCGGCGCAGCAGATTCGCGTCTGTAGACCTGATTGCGTGACATGGGCCAATGAGGCTCGCTGCCATGTGATCGGCATCTTCCATCTTCTCTGCCGTTTCCCATCCCGGGCGTACGTGCGTCCGCGGATTTCAAAGGGGGAAGCGGGTTCCTTGCCCTCCCACGTCGACTACGGAGGCATGAAATCGATGCTATACCCCGCTCAGAAAAAGGAGAATTCCATGAAATACCAGAAGCTTTGCGATGAAATCATCACAAAGGTCGGTGGTCGAGACAATGTGTTAGACGTGAGCCACTGCATTACGCGTCTCCGCTTCCACCTCAAGGATGAATCGCTCGCCCAGACCAATGAGCTTAAGGCGACGAAGGGCGTCGTTGACGTCATCCAGGCCGGCGGACAGTATCAGGTCGTGATTGGTGCCACTGTCGAGGCCGTCTACAACGACCTTGTTCAGATTGGCGGGTTCGACTCCAAACCCGCACTCGATATCGATGAAGGCGACGACGTCAAAAAGGGCGATCCATTCTCGCGTCTGCTGGCCATCATCTCCGAGATTCTGCAACCGGTTCTTGGCGTGCTTATGGCCGGTGGCTTTATCAAGTCGATGCTCGCGCTCTGCACAGTTGCCGGTTGGCTTGCCAAGGACAGCAATACGTATGTGACGCTCTCGGCAATCGGAGATTCGGTCTTCTATTACTTTCCGCTAATCATTGGCTGGACGTCGGCCAAGAAGTTCGGACTTAAGCCCGTTATGGGAATGGCGCTCGGTGGTATCCTTGTCTACCCGACGCTCGTTGCCCTTATGGGCGGAGATCCGCTCTACACGCTCGGCGCCGGCACGGTCTTCGAGTCCAATGTCTACGGTGATATTTTTGGCATCCCGCTGATCATGCAGAATTACTCATCGACGATTCTGCCTGCGATCTTTATCGTCTGGATTGCCTCCAAGGTGCACAAGGCCCTTTCTAACGCGCTGCCCGCGCTTGTGAGCTCGTTCTTCTCCAACATCCTGACGCTCCTCATTTGCGGCATCCTTGGCCTGCTTGTGGTCGGTCCGGTCATGACGGTCCTCTCCAACATCGTTGCCCAGATCATCTTGATGCTCATCAACTTCCAGCCCGCCATCGCCGGCTTTGTCATCGGCACGTTCTGGAGCCTGCTCGTCATGTTCGGCCTGCACTGGGGTATCATCCCGCTGTGGTTTCTCGATGTCGCAACCTACGGCTATGACCTCATTAACCCGCTCGTGTATGCAGGCGGTTGTGCCATCGCCGGTGCTGTGCTTGGCATGGTCATCCGAACCAAGGACTCCGAGGAAAATGCTGCCGTCAACATTCCCGCCCTTGTCTCTTCGATTTTCGGTGTCAACGAGCCTGCGCTTTACGCCATCTTGCTGCCGCGTAAGCGTCTTATGTGGTCAACCTTTATTTCCGCTGGTGTAGGCGGCGCCATTGCCGGCCTCATGGGTGCCAAACTCTATGCCTTCGGTGCCTCCGGCCCGCTCGGTTTCCCGAGCTTTATTAACCCTGCCGGCATCGACACGGGCTTTATCGGCCTTGTCATCTCCGGTGTGGTCGCTTTCGTTCTGGCTCTTGTCGCCGCTATGGCGATCGGTACCAGGAAGGACGAGGGCGGTAAGGCGCTCAACATCTCGGTGGACTAGTCTGTCTGCGCACTTTAACTAAATATGCCTCGGACGGCGACGTGCCGCCCGAGGCATATTTGTGTTTTGTGCCGTTGTCAGCGTGTTTGCGGACACAAGTCTGCGGTTGTGGAGCAGCGGGGATTATGACGGTCGTGCCGCGGTGGAAGACGCACGGTCGCCCTGCAGGAGCTGACGGTAGGGGAGGAAGCCGATGAACGAGACGACCGCCTGCGAGTGCGCGGCGTTCCGCTTGAGGTAGAGCCTGACCTCGGAGGTCGTCGCGGGCTCAAGCGGCACCAGGGCTACCTTTCCGCTGGCAAGCGATTCCGCCGGCTTGCGCATGAGGAATGAGACGCCGGCGCCGCGTGCGACAAGAGAGATGATGTTCTCGGCTCGTTTGCCGGTGAACGTAACGCGTGGGCCAAATCCAGCTTCGCGACAAAGGGAAAGGACGAGCTCGCTTACGAACGAGCCTTGGGGAAGCATGAGGAAATTCTCGTCGATAAGGTCGTCTATCTCGACGGTGTCACGTTCGGCGAGCGGATGGTCGAGCGGAAGGACGGCCACGAGCCGGTCAGTCGTAAAGGGAATCTTTTTGAACTCCGGCTCGATGGCGCCACTGTCACGGATGAAGGCCAGGTCAATGTCCTCGTGCAGGAGCATACGCTTGAGTGTGTCGCCCTCGCCCTCGATGAGCTCAACAGAATATGAGGGGTTCGCCTGCTGAAAATCGATGACGGCGTCCGTGATCCCATAAGGGGCCATAATGGGGATAGAACCTACGGTGAGGTGCTCGAGCGGCTCACCTGCGCCTATTTGAATGGCGGCAAGATAGCGGTGCTGAAGCGTCGCAATTTTTTGCGCATAGGGGAGGAGCGCTTCACCTTGCGCGGTGAGTGTTACGTGGCGCTGGCTTCGATCGATGAGCTTGCAGCCGAGTTCGTGCTCCATTGCCATGATGTGCTTGGAGAGGGTTGATTGCGACATGAAAAGCAGTTCCGCCGCATCAAGAAACGTGCGTGACTGCGCTAAGATGGCGAATTCGCCAAAGCGGCTGATATCCATAGGGAGGCCTCCGGTACCCTCATTTTGGCAGGTGGCCTAAACCACGACGCCATTGCAGTGGTCGATTTCGTGCTGGATGATCTCGGCGGTGTAGCCCGAGAAGTTTTTGATGCGGTGAACGAAGTTCTCGTCCAAATACTCAACCTTAATGCGGCGATAGCGGGTACAGGGACGCTCGCCGGTCAGCGAGAGGCATCCTTCGCTCGTCTGATAGGCATTGACCTGCTCAAGAATTTGAGGGTTGTACATCAGGAGTGTCCTGTTGCCGTCCTTTACGCAGATGATGCGTTTGCGCACGCCGATCATGTTGGCGGCGAGGCCCACGCACTCGCGCTCATGCTCGTGGAGTGTATCCAGGAGATCCTGCCCGGTTGCGGCATCGTCGGGTCCCGCGTCTTCGGAAGGCAGACGCAAAAAGAACTCGGATTTCATGATGGGCTTAATCATGGCGGGCTCCTCATGTCTTATGCTTTCGTGGACTTTTAATAATAGCGCGGAAGGAAAGCTGTGCGTCCGCGTTACAATCTTTCGATGTTGGACCATGTTGCCAGATTCGTCGTGTACGGCGTCTGGCGTAAGTCTAGGGCTCATTTTTCGCCCTGGACCGTTCCTCTGGGGCGATGCGACTGTCGTTCCAAGAGGAAGGAAATGCATGGGGAGCAAATCTCAGCAACAAGTTCAAGTAACGCCATCGGCCTCTGCGGCGATTCTCGACGTAATGTATATTGCAGCCTTTGTTGCCGCGTTTAACGAGAACATCATTAACGTGGCGTTGCACGACATTATGGCAGCCTTTTCGGTGAGTGCCACCACGGCACAGTGGCTCGTCTCGGGCTACATGATCGTGACGTCGATTTTTACGGCCATCATGGCCTTCCTGTCCGGCCGTTTCTCGACGCGCAAGCTGCTGTTTTTCGCATGCGGATGCATGGTCGCCGGCGAAGTCCTGTGCCTGGTCGCTCCGTCGTTTAGCGTTTTGCTGCCAAGTCGTATTTTGCAGGCTGCGGGATCGGGCATCTTGTTCCCGCTCATGATGAACGTGGTGCTGTCTTGCGCCCCGCGCGAGAAGCTCGGTTTGTATCTGAGCCTGGGCGGCGCCTGCATTACGCTAGGACCGGCGTTTGGACCCGTGATTAGCGGTCTTATGTGCACGTTATTTGGCTGGAGGGCGGTGTTCGTAGTGCCGCTGGTGGGCGGCATTGTGGTCGCTGCAGCGGGCGTTAAGCTTGTTCAGAATGTCGGAGAGCGCTCGAACACCACGCTTGATATTCTGTCGGTTGTTTTGCTCGCCGCCGGCATTACGGCATTTGTGTATTCCGTAGGCGAGTTCTCGACCAATCTGATTGCCGGCATCGTGGCGCTTTTCGCCGCCATTGTGCTGCTCGGCCTGTTTGCGGCCCGTCAGCTCAAGCTCGAGCATCCGGTGCTTAACGTGCGTCCCATGGCGAGCTTTCGCTTTTGGCCTGCGTGTTTGCTTGTGGTGGTGTCGATGATGACGACGTTCTCGATGAGCGTTTTGTTGCCGCTCTATTTTGAGGGCGCATACGGCATGACCGCACTTATTGCGGGCTTGCTCATTTTGCCGGCGATTGCCTGCAACGCCGTGACCTCGATTGTGGGCGGACGCGTGATGGACGCCCGTGGCGCATGGCCGCTGCTGCCGGTCGGTTTTGCCCTGATTGCCGTGGGGCAGACTGCCATCTCGATGACGGCGGCAAGCATGAACATCGGCGTCGTCGTGGCGCTGACCGTTGTAGTGTATGCCGGAGTCGGTTTGGTGCTGAGCCCCTCGCAGACGGCCGGCTTGGAGACGCTGCCTGCCGCTGAGCATCCCCACGGAACGGCATTGCTCAACACGTGGAACATGATTGCCGCATCGTTTGGCCCGTCCCTGTTTATCGGCCTGCTCTCGAGTTCTGCAGCGACTGCCGGCACGGCTGGCGCTGCGACCGACGTTGCCCAGGCGATTGGATTTGCAACTGCCGTGCGCGTGGCGGCCGTGATTGCCGTGGTCGGGTTTGTGGCGTCGCTGGTGTACGCTCGTCGCGAGTCACACATGTCGCATTAATGTGTGCACATAGATTCTGCAGCTAAATTAGATGGCGACACCATAAACTAATGGACGTTTTGCCGAGAGGCATGAATGTTTAAAGCGCAAAGAGTGCGCGACGGGCCCCGCGAATGGGGCGATGATGCCCGAGAGGGCCAAGAAGGAGTCTCATGTCCGAGAACGAAGAGATCATGAACGAGACCGAGAACGAGACCATGACTGCCGAGGTCGAGGCAGTCGAGACCGTGGAGACCGAAGCTGCCGAGGTTGAGGCTGCTGACGAGGTTTCCGCCGAGGAGGAGGCCGAGGTTGTCGAGGCCGCCGTTGATTACGATGACGAAGAGCTGATGGACAAGATGCAGAAGGCCGCCCGCCTGCTGCGTAGCCGTCGCTTTGCTATTTCTAAGGAGGAGGAGGCCAAGGCCGAGCGCATGGCGAACATCGAGCGCGCCATCAAGCTTCTTGACCTCAAGCCCAAGATGGAGCAGAAGGAAATGTCCGACCTGCTGGGCATGCGCCTTCGTGAGCTCGATGGCCTGATGGCCGAGGCCGAGGCTGCCGATCTGGTCGGCCGCATCGACGACGCCGAGGGCGATATGCGCAAGATTGTTGTCTTCGCCGCCGAGGATGCCGCTGAGGGCCTGGTCGAGCTTGCCAACAAGAAGGAGAAGCTCCTGCCCGAGCTTTCTTACGAGGAGGCCACCGAGCTGATGGCCGCTCTCGATAAGGTTATCGCTCCGCTCGTCGCCATGGGCCTGGACGAGGATCGCGGTCCTCGCGGCCGCCGTGACGACCGTGGTGGCCGTGGCGGCGACCGTGGCGGTCGCGGCGGCTTTGGCGATCGTGGTGGCCGTGGTGGCGACCGCGGCGGTCGCGGTGGCGACCGTGGCGGCCGTGGCGGCTTTGGTGACCGTGGCGGCGACCGTGGCG
>OGOF01001603.1_pt1 | contig 13346 bp, 5 predicted proteins | sample 1552621 | NCBI WGS metagenome assembly OGOF01 (sample SAMEA2580156, study PRJEB22360) | human gut metagenome | biome: human gut; feature: human-associated habitat; material: faeces | place: Denmark | collected 2008/2010
AAACATGAAATCATTTTCTGATAAAACAAACATAGGGACAGACGTTACCCTAAAGACAGTTTATATGATAAGATTCTACCTGCTATTCCTTTTAACAGGAATAATATCGGTAGTCGGAGCCACACAAGTCTACGGCCAGCAGAGCAGAAGCATCTCCGGCGTAGTGAAAAACTCTCAGGGAGAGACGATAATCGGAGCTAATATTGTAGAAAAAGGCACAAACAACGGGACTATTACAAATGTAGACGGACTCTTCACACTGCGTGTGTCGCCCAACGCAGTACTCAAAGTATCTTACATGGGATACATAGAACAGGAAGTCAGCACACGTAATAAAAGTAAACTGGAAATCACGATGGTGGAAGATGCCCGACTGATTGACGAAGTGGTAGTAGTAGGATACGGCTCCGTCAAAAAGCGGGATCTGACAGGAGCGGTAACCTCTATCAAAAGTGCCGAGGTACTGGTTGCTCCTACCAGTAATGTGATGGAAGCTCTTCAAGGAAAGATACCCGGCATGGACATCACCAAAACATCGGGACAGGTAGGCGGTGAAGTCAGCATCCTGCTGCGTGGTTCGCGTTCCATATATGGCAATAACGAGCCACTGTTTATTATCGACGGAATCCCCGGAAGCTATAATCAAGTCAACCCTTCCGATATTGAAAGTGTCGATGTTCTGAAGGATGCTTCATCCACCGCCATTTACGGTTCGGCAAGAGCAAACGGTGTTGTGATTATCACCACCAAAAGAGGAAAAGAAGGCAAAGCCACAATCAACTTTGACGCGTATTACGGCTTCAGTGGATCGCCCAACTACAAACACGGAATGACTCAGGATGAATGGGTGACTTACCAGAAAGAGGCATACCGATATAAGAACGGTGATTTCCCTTCCGATATGTCTGCCCTACTGGGCAAGCAGGCTTTTACAGATGCGTATAATGCCGGAAAATGGATTGACTGGGTAGACGAGGTTTCCGGCAATACAGCTACCACGTAAAAGTACAGCCTTTCGGTAAGCAGCGGAACGGAAAAGACAAGGATATTCGCTTCGACCTCCTACAACCGGGAAGAAGGCCTGCTCAGCAATGAAAATCTGAACCGGTACTCTTTACGGCTCAACATCGACCAGCAACTCTTTTCGTGGGCGAAAGTCGGTTTTACCTCCAATCTGGTGTACCGTGATTTGAATTCCGGCGTGAAAAACACGTTTACCCGCTCCCTCTCCGCTTTCCCGTTGGGGGATGCCTATGATGAGGAAGGCAAGATCAATCACGAATATATCACAGGGCAGTATTCGCCGATGGGAGATTTTATAGAGAATCAATATGCGAACAACACCCGTTCCACTTACCTGAATATGAGCGGGTATGTCGAACTGACTCCTCTCAAAGATTTCACATTCACCAGCCGGATCAACGGGACATTGAACCATTCCCGACGAGGACAATACTGGGGAAACCAATGCAACGCCAACCGTCCGAGTTATGCGGGTTCGCCTCACGCCTCCATCACCAATGACAACGCATGGAATTACACGTGGGAAAACATTCTGGCATACAGCACGACCCTTGCCAAAGCGCATACGGTAGGAGGTTCTTTAATCATTCAGGTAATCGTGGAACAAGAACCAGTCGGAAAGCAACATGGCTGCCGCAAGCGGACAGATGGTAGACCAATGGTCGTTCTGGCGGTTGACTTCGGGTTCCTCCCCACATGTGGAATCGGACTTCGCACAGACACAGAAAATGTCTTTTGCTTTCCGCCTCAACTATTCATACAAGAGCAAGTACTTATTCAACTTCTCCACCCGTTGGGACGGTGTCTCACAATTCTCCGCCGGACACAAATGGGATGCTTTCCCGGCAGGCGCCATAGCCTGGAGAATTTCCGACGAGGCTTTTATGGAAAAGACACGAAGTTGGTTGGACAACCTGAAACTGAGAGTCAGCTACGGCATCACGGGCAACTCCGGCGGAACAGACGCTTACAGCACCACTACACAAGCCTACGTATATTCTGCCAGCGGAGTCTCCATCAACGGAAAAATCGTTCCTTTCACACAATACTCGGAGACTTACGGCAGTGCCGACCTCGGTTGGGAAAAATCGTACAACTGGAACATCGGTCTGGACTTCGGCGTACTGAACAGCCGCATCGACGGTTCCATTGAATGGTTCAGAACAACCACCAAAGGATTATTATTCAAGCGCATATTGCCCATCACCAGCGGACTGACCGGATGGGGTTCTCCTCTGTCTATCTGGCAGAATATCGCCCAAACCAGCAATCAGGGCGTGGAAGTGATATTGAACTCCCACAATATACAGCACAAGGACTTTACATGGAACACGACCCTGTCCGCTACCTGGAGCAAGGAGAAGATAGACAAGCTGCCCGACGGTGACCTGATCTCCGAGAACCTGTTTACCGGCGAACCGATTCACGCCATTTACGGCTATAAATATGCAGGAATCTGGGGAAGTGACACTCCGAAGGAGACGCTGGATGCGTATGGCGTAAATCCGGGATTTATCAAGATAGAGACAGTGGATAAAAACGGAGACGGCGGAGTACATAAATACAGCACCGATGACAGACAAATTCTGGGACACACGAATCCGGACTGGATCATCGGACTGAACAACTCCTTCACCTACAAGAACTTCGATTTATCCGTCTTTGCAATGGCACGCTACGGGCAGACAATCAACAGTGACCTACTCGGCTACTATACCGCAGAGCAAAGTGTGACCAAGAATCAGCTGGCAGGCGTGGATTACTGGACAGAGGACAATCAGGGCGCATACTTCCCGCGTCCCGGAACGGGAGACGAACAGAAAACGGTATATCCTTCGCTGAGAGTACACGACGGCTCCTTCATCAAGATCAAGAATATCACTCTGGGATATACCCTCCCCGCCAACATTTCCCGCAAGGTATTGATGGAGAAATGCCGCATCTACGCTACGGCCTACAATCCGTTCATCTTTGTGAAAGACAAGCAACTGAAGGACACAGACCCCGAAACGAACGGTTCGGACGCGTTTCCCACCTATCGGCAATTTGTATTTGGAGTTAATCTCACATTCTAATTAAAGAAGAAAATGACAATGAAAAGTATACATTTAAAAACAGTTTTTTGCTCTGTCCTGCTGTCCGCACTATTCCTACATTCCTGCTCGCTGGAAGAGTACAACCCGGGCGCATTTACCAATGAAACATTGGCTACCTCAACCGAGGGATACGAAACACTGATCAACCAGTGCTACTTCGCAATGGAAAGGTTTTACTACGGTGCCGCAGACTGGATGTCGCTGACCGAAGGGGATACGGACCTCTGGACGTACAAGGCTAACCAATCGACAAGCTACACCGAATGGTTCTGGTTTTTCGCCGGCACATCGCCCAACACGACCTACACCAATAACTGGTGGAACGGGACATATGACGGAATAGGTTCCTGCAACGAAGCCATCGCCTTAGGCGACAAGCCTCCCTACACCACAGAAGAGGAACGGAATGCGAAAATTGCCGAAGCCCGCTTCATGAGAGCTGTCTATTACTTCAACGCAGTGGAACAATTCGGAGGGGTAACCATGCTTACGGAACCGGAAACCAGCCTCAACTACTCTCCTGTCCGCACCGACCCGATGACTATCTACAAAGAAGTCATCCTGCCCGACCTGAGATTCGCATCCGAATGGCTGTCAATCGGGAATCATGCCACGACTACCACTCCGACCAAGAAGGCCGCTCTCGGCTTTCTGGCAAAAGCCTGTCTGCAGACCTACGAGTATGGAAGCACGGAATACCTGCAGGAAGCTCTCGACGCAGCCTTGCAGCTGATCTCCGACTGCGAATCGGGTGGCGGGAAATACAACACTTATATGTATCCTACGTACAGTGAAGTATTCGAAGAAAGCAATAACTGGGAAAACAAGGAAGCTCTCTGGAAACATCGCTGGTATGCAGGCACGGACGGACACGGTTCGAGCAACGGTAACTACAAGTTAAACCGCAATGACGAGTATTTCCTGTGTGACATCAATAAGTTCGGTGCCCGTGAAGACAATCAGGAGACACGACTGACATGGGAAGGCTCCATCAGCGGCATCTTCATGCCTACGCAACACTTGCTGAATCTGTATGTACAGAATGACGGCACGTTAGATCCCAGATTCCACCAGTCATTCACTACCGAATGGAAGGCCAATAAAAGTTATACTTGGGACGAAAGTGCCGTACACATGTACGACAAAGACGAAACAGTTATCGGCAAAACTCTGAAGAAAGGTGATCCGGCCATTAAATTTATCATGCCGCAGGATGCGGATTATTCTACGGAAAAACAGAATGAGCACAAGACCGACTATTTGTTGATTGATTACAACCATGTCTACAGTGATAGAAACAACAATGTGAACATGAACTACTCGTATACAAATGTAACAGGGAATTACAAGAACGACGGTACCAGCGAGAATCTGTTCCGTTACTATTATCCGTCACTAAACAAGCACAACAGCAGTAACTATTACGTTGCAAACGCCTCCAAACAAAGAAACGGAAACTTAAACGCTACGTTTATCATGCGTATGGCGGAAGTCTATCTGATTGCCGCAGAGGCTGACATTTATCTGAACGGAGGAGCGAATGCCGCCAAATACCTGAATAAGGTTCGCGAACGCGCCGGAGCAAACCCGTTAACGGGCAGCATGACGGTTCGTGACGTATTAGACGAAAGAGGACGCGAACTATGCGGTGAATATTGCCGTTTCTACGATTTGAAACGGACAGGGATGTTCAAGAGTTCCGATTATCTGAAAGATACTCACCCGGATCTCGCACGGTTCTTTGATCCGAATTATGCTTTACGTCCCATTTCTACGACCTTTACCGCTACCATTATCAACGGCAGCGAGTATCAAAATCCGGGATATTAAAAAATGATCGGAAAACATCTTGGTTAATATGCATGAAGGGTACACTTCACACACAAATTGAAGTGTACCCTTCTTAGCAACTTAGTTATTTATGCTTCTCAATTACTATTTCATTCTTATTTTCAACTGTTTACCTTCATATTTAACAATCTTTCCGCCAGTACTTTCCTCCACTCCTATTCCGGCATTCTTGTCAACCTTCACCAATCTCAAATTCCGGCATTGGGTCATTCCCGGATAATTACCTTTACGGTCGGAAATGGTCAACAATTTCTTTTTGTCATCCCATTTTATTTCAAAATTCGAACAAGCTCCCTTCTCATAATTATAATTATCGCCTTCATCTTCATACACCGTAAACGAAGAATCCGCTCCCGGATAAATCCGTATTTCCCAAGCTGCATCTTTCTTTTCCGATGTATATTGCACAACCGGCCCCATTGGAACGATGGCCCCCTGACGAACCAGCAAAGGAATACGGTCGATTGTCGCTTCCATAGTAACCCTTTGTCCGCCTTTATATTTCTTGCCTGTCCAAAAATCAATCCAGTTCGCACCATCGGGCAAATATACTTGGCGTGTTTTGGCTACATTCTCCAATGGCTGGGAGTCAACCGAATAATACATCGGAGTTGTGACGGGAGCAACCAGGAAAGCAGGACCAAACATAAATTCATCCTTCAAATCAGCAATCTGCGTGTCCGAAGCAAAATCAAAAGCAAGCGCTCTGGTTATCGTATAATTATCGGTATGAACTTTTCCCGCCAAAGAATAAATATAAGGTAATAAGCGATACCGCAAATGAATCATTTGAATCAAACTGTCGTAAAAGGGCTCACCGGGTTTGCCAAAACGCCACACCTCACGGGGAGTATCGGTACCATGGCTACGAAATACAGGCAAGAATGCGCCATATTGAAACATACGGGTATACAACTCACGATATCCCATATCAGCCACTCCTTTATTATAATCCCCCTTCCTGAACCATTGACCACCTTTTTTAGTAAAGAAAGCACCAATATCGACTGTCCAATAAGGACATCCCGTAGCCATAAAGTTCAGTCCCGCCGGAATCATCCGGGCAAAAGAGTTCCAGGAAGCATAGGTATCGCCATTCCATGTAATAGTAGAGTAACGCTGCTGCCCGGCATAACTGGAGCGAGTCAAATTAACCACACGCTTGTCTGAACTTGTAGCACGCTGATTCTCATAAATCCCCATTGCATGATATAAAGAATACAGCTGACTTCGTTCCGCTCCCAATACATCGCTCAGTAGTTTGGTATTTAACTCCCAGCGACGCTTGTGACTATCATCTCCATAATGATCACCCATATGAGTCCAGTCAGCATCCAATGGTTCAGAAGCATCACACCACCAAGCATCGAAACCATTATCAAAAAACTCATTCTTCGCATAGCTCCAATACAACTTCCTTGCCAACGGATTAAAAGCATCGTAAATAGCCGAAGAATGCAGAAGTAGATTCTTCTGTTTAAAATCAGCGTGCTGAGGACAATTCATGGCATTAGGCCATATTGAAACCATTAATCTGGCGTGCAAAGAATGAATTTCATCTGCCAGTTTCTTTTTATCAGGATAATGTTTCGGGTCCATACTCATTCGTCCCCATTGACCTCTGGGCCAGTAGTTCCAGTCCTGCACAATCATATCAATAGGAATCTGCCTTTGGCGATATTCTTTTAAAGTATTGATCAGATCATCGGAACTGACGTACCGTTCTTTCGACTGAATATATCCGAAAAGATGAAGAGGCATCATGGGTGATGCACCTGTCAGCAAACGGTAATTAGCCACTACCCCATCCAACGTCCGGCCTTTCATAAAGTAATAGTCAATCTCCTTGGCTGCTTCCAGTTCCACATAACTGCCTTCCGAATTGTCTTTGAATACCATCCCGCAACCCGCATCGAACAACAAACCGTACCCGTTGGTCGATACCAGCACCGGAACCATTGCCTTCAGATTATGCTGGCACAAATAGAGTTCCTTTCCCCGAAGGTTCATATAATCCTCCATATGTGAGCCAAATCCATATAAAGCCTCTAAAGGTTGCCAGTCGAAATTTATCCTGTACTTCCAAGTATAACCTATGGTATCACGACGAAGAATATTTTTCACTTCCTTATCTCCATCCGCTGTCTTCTCAATACGTTTGGATTGTTCGTCGTATACGACATGCTCCATCACCTTCTTTTCTCCAACTCTCGGCAGCTTGCCGTCTTCCCGAAGCAATAAGGAACCATCCGTATTTAAATAAGAGATAAAACCAGTATTTAAATCAATCTTAACAATCAGGCTGTCCGATTTTAAGACACAACTATCAATCTCCTTACCAGAGGTAAAACGGACAGGTCGGGTAACATGAGGCATACAAATACCTGTGCTATTCCCCTTAAATACATTTTCCCCCGTATATTGTACTCTCACAATATCCGAAGTGACAAATTCAACCTTCAAAACACCTTGCTCCAATTGACAAGACACACCATTCACTAAAAAAGTAACATCCTTACTTTTTGAAAAAGCGGCAAATGTATTCATTAAACCTAGCGAAAGGAGTATTAACCGTGCTAAAGTGAATTTTCTTATTCTAAACCGACTTTTCATATATATATATTTTGTGATTGTTTTACTGAACAGACTGCAACTCCGCATTGGTAAGTGAACGTACCCATTCAATTACCACAGGTTCACCACAAGTATCGCCAAAATCCAGAGTCATGGTTGCATTCGTTAAAGCCTTAGAGAATGAGTATCCATTTTTTGACCGGACATCTGTTATTTTAAATACATATATATCCTCACCCACTTTCATTGCTTTGTCCGAATCAAATTCCCAAGACTCCGGCGCCGCACTTATACTATAAGATAAAGTTAACCATTTCTTATTTGCCGATGCCGGAATACCAGGAGCTTTTACCACTATATTGGGATAGGCAGAAGAATCGTACTGAACACGTTTCTGTAGTTTAACCCCCGAAGAGACCAATGACATCACTCCGTTGACTGCCCGATATGAAGCTGTAGAGAAGTTCCATGCTTTCAACTGGGTAAGATCTTCTTCTATCCTTCCTCTGTCTTTTCCGGTATTCAAATCATCACCCAAATAATAAAGCAGACTGCCAAAACCGGTATTGTCGCAAGTAAAACCCGGTCCCTCTGGACGTACAAGACCTAAAACGATTTTCGTATAGGGCATTTCCAGCCCTTTTCGCAGCACATAATGATTATAGGCTATCTCAAAAACCGAACGGAAACGCCCCATGCCCTCTTTTCCAAAAGTAGAAAGATGTGAATATTTTCCGGTTATATCTTTCCATTTAACAAAGGGAACATCGTACCCCAGATTTGATTTGGCAATGTATTCATATCCTTTCATAATGCGGTTATCCAAAGCACCATACAAATCATCACCTTGTGTCCAGGCCACTTCCGCCATATCAGCAAAGCAACTGACACCAAGCATTACATGCTGTTGGTCCCGACCGGCTTCCTGCGATTGCCCGCTTTCGGCAATATAATTAGGCAGACTTCCGTTATCTTTTCCATGATAAAAGAAGTCAATTGCATCATCATAGAGCTTACGGTCATTCAAAAATACCCCGAAAGAAAGCTGCGCTTTAGCTACCGCAATTCCCCAATTACCATTAGTATAGGGGGCCGTTTGAAAGAATTTGCTTAAAACCGGCTGAAACACCTTTCGGAACATAGCCTCTACACACTCTGTATCCTGCTCACTCCAACCATTCGGATAATGAGTCTCCATATAAGTGTAGCGCATAATCTCAGCCGCATTAACCAGTATAAATCCCTGCAATCCCGCACAAAGCGGAGCATCATTAGTAGGCGGTATCTGCCGAACGGTACGAGCATAAGCTCTGATAATTTCCATGGATTTGTCCGCATGGGCTTTCTTTCCGGTTATCTTCCAAAGAAGGGCATTGTAATAGGCGGAATTAAAATCACGTTCACTAGGTCCTTTGGTGTATCCATACTTTCCATCCCGGCTTATTATTTCGAAAGGTCCTTTCATCTGATAGTCGGCCCTGGCTTCCGGTAGCTTTGCGAGAATTTCATACGAACCATAAGCCGGTTGGGCTTTCTGATCAACTAAACGCTTTATCCGCTCCAATGATTTTTCGGAGTGGAGTACTCCAGGATGAATAAACTGTTGGGCGAAAGCACCGGGAATAATGCATACCAAATTACAAAGTAACCATATTTTTCTTAATCTCATAGCAATGAAAAGTTTAGTAAAAGAGCAACTCCCACACTGAGGGTTTTGCCGCTCCGGGTTTATTTAAAAAGGAAATTTTTACCGATTTGCATACCTTGGAAATCGGAATATGAACGGGTGACCCCTCAATCCCCTCGACCGTATAATCTGCAACTGCCACCCAGTTGTTTTTATCATCAGCAGTTTCAACCTTTATGAAATACCTCTTCCAAGGATATTCAAAACGAATCTCCATGGTATCGATATATGCACTATCCTTAAAAATGGCTGATAAATAGGAATCTTCTTCGCCATCTGTTGCTTCCCAACGTGTAGCATAGCTGCCATCCAATACATTTTTCGCCATAAAGTCTTTATTCCGCTCCGAACTTGATAAGATTTCATCCACTTTTATGAATTGCCTGTCATCCTTGTTTAGATCGGGGAATAACTGGGCATGATGCGGCACAATATTATTAATTTCATTTTCCGGATCATTGAAAGTGAGTTCACTCAAACAAGTCTGACGGAAGGCCGACCCATCATTTAAAAACGGCCAACGATGCCGATGGTACAACATATAGGTTTTGTTATCGTAAGTAAACAGGGTGTGGTGACCAGGACCATAAACTTTCAATTCTTTATTTGTAGTCAGGATTGGACTATTCCCAGCTTCTTCAAACGTACCAAATGGATGATCGCCTACAGCATAACATACCTTGTAAGTATCATCAATTGTTTTTCCCTCCGAATAAGTCAGATAGTATTTACCGTTATGTTTCAGCATATACGGAGCTTCAAAATAGTGCGCAGGCGTTACTTCCACCGGTTCTGTCGCAAAAGAAGCCATATCGTCATTCAGCCGGGCTCCGAAACAATGACCGTTAGTCCATCCCCAACCGGATCCCCAATAAAGATAGGCTTTTCCATCATCATCAATAAAGGCTTCAGCATCTATTACATGATAATAGCGAGTGGTATCAAACGATATCATGGGTTTATCTCCCAACACGTTTTCCCATGGACCAAGCGGATGGGCAGCTTTACCACACCAGACCTCTGACCCCACAGATACATACATATAAAACATATCTCCTTTTTGAATAACAGAAGGCGCCCATACCATGTTTTTATGGGAGAGAGCAGATGTACAAGCCGCTTTCGTAGGCCAGTTCAACCGATGAAACGTCCAGTTCCGGAAATCCTCGGAAACCCAGCACGGCAGAAAATCCGCTCCCCACGGATCGACCGTCGCATAGAGATAAAACTTACCTTCATACTGCACCAGCGAAGGATCTGCAAAATATCCCGGAAGGATAGGGTTGTTAATTTCCGTCATTTGAGTCTCAACTTTCTCTTTGGGCTGATTACAGCCGACCAAAAGAAAAGAGCATAATAAATAAATTCTTGTTTTTAATGTCATAAATACATCCCTGAGTTTAATGATTAAAGCAACGATTACAGCATTTTAGCACTTACAAAGATACGGATAAATAAAATTAACCCTATGTCATATAGAATCATAAACTGATCGATTCGATAAACAGTAATGTTCCCGGCTAAGGAAATGGTTCAAATTGTACTACCTCATGAGGCAATGAGTACTATGAATATACCGTTTTTTTTGTTTTCTTTGTAGTAGAAAAACCAATTCCTATTAATAATGAGATATCTGTCATCCATCCTAGTATTGCTTTTAAGCATAAGCAGTTTTGCTATCAATCAATATAAATTCCGTCTAATTGATATCGTCGATGGCCTGTCCGATAATCAGATACGTGGATTGAGCATCACCCCCGACGGACGTATTGCTGTCAGAACCGCTTCTATAATGAACATCTATAATGGAACGACCTTTGAATACTTCCATTATGATAAAAAGCAGAAATACGTATGGAATTATAATCGCCCCACCAAAGAATATTATGACAATCAAGGGAGAATATGGATGAAAGAACTCGGATATCTGTTGCTTCTTGACCTGAATACCAACAAATTCAACTACAATATATCGGAAGAATTAGCCACATTGGGTATTACCAAACATCTGAAGAATCTCTTTATTGACGATTCCAAGAACTACTGGTTTCTGACAGAAGATAATACATTTACCTTTTACGATACAACCCAAAGCAAACTTATTACGATAGAAGACGGTCAGAGTGATTTCACCAGGCTATACGGAATCCCGATGGAACTAACCCAGTACAAAAATCTCTGTTGGATTGTATATAGCAGCGGATTAATACGCTGTTGGGACTATACCTCTCACGAATTTATTTTTCAGGAAACCCGTTTTTTGAATATCATAGGCGACTTTACCGATAGAATATATATTCATCCTGACTCTGTGGGGAATATCTGGCTGATGTATAACAATGCTGTTTACTTTCACCACAGGATAAACAGAGACTGGAAAGAAGTTGCCACGATTAAAGGCATATCCAATTTTTTCACCTGCATGGACATGGATAACGACGGAAATGTATGGGTAGGAACTTCCAAATCCGGATTAAGATATATTGACGGCAAAACATTCGAAGTTACTCACCTGCCAGGCATGCGTCTCATAAACGGGGGAATACAGGACAATGACATCTACACACTCTTTATAGATCCTAATAATGGCATATGGATAGGTACACTTTTTCAGGGATTATGTTACTATCACCCCAGCATGCAAAAGTTTCAGCTAATTCAGACCATTAATACCGGAACACAAATTACTAACGAAACCATACGCTGTTTCCTGGAAGAAGAAGACGGTACTGTCTTAATTGGCTCTGGAGACGGTTTATATCGTTTCTACCCGGAATCAAAGAAAGTGGAACGATTGTTTAAAGAACAAATCAACGACCTGTGTCTCTCTATCAGGAAAGACCATAGCGGCAGAATATGGGTAGGAACTTATCTGGGTGGCTTCTTTTGTATAGAAGGAAAACAAATAAGACAATATCTCAGGTCATCAATCAATCTGGAGAAAGATCCGAACCAAAATATTTCAAGATGCATCTATGAAGATACAGACGGCCGATTCTGGGCTAGTGTGACAGGCGGTGTAGGACAAATCGATCCGGTTAGTGGAAAAATGCTATATATGTTAGCCGATAAATATCCGGAAATAAAAGACTATACCCTAATCTATCACCTCTATCCAATTAACGATGAAACATTCGCTGCACTAGGAGATAAAGGTATCTACTATTACAATACCAAACAAGACAGCTTGTATATTCCCGGAACTGACAATCCCGATTTTGAACAGAACATTAAATATTTCGGGATATTAAAAGACACCAGGGGACTTGAATGGTTTGCTACAGAAGATGGCATCAGAGTTTGGGACAAAACCAAATTATATAAGCTCACCGTCACTGAAGGACTACCTAATAATGAAATATCCTCCCTGCTTGAAGACGACAATGGAGTAATATGGGCTTCAACACTGAACGGCATTTGCAAAATCGCCCCCATTCAATCTAATGATACTTATAACTTTTCGATAGTAAATTTCGGAATTTCAGATGGATTACAATGGGGAAAATTCTATGATCATTCAGCTCTTAAAACCAAAGACGGCACATTATATTTTGGAGGAGCACATGGATTTAATTATTTTGATCCCAACAAAATCATCTACAATAATAGTAAAAACAAACCTGTATTAACAGCATTCAGAATCTTCAATTCCCTCATAAAAGAAGAAGAAAAGTATAATGGAAAAATCATATTAAAAGAACCCATAAATAAAACCAAGCAAATAACCCTTAAATACAATCAGAATTTCATTACATTTGAGTTCGCAGGTATGAATTATGTTAATCCATCACAGACATACTATAAATACATGCTCAAGAATTTTGATGAAGATTGGAATGAAATTTCAGGCAATGAACTGGGCAAGGCTACTTACACCGGCCTCCGCCCGGGAAAATATAATTTTATTGTATATACAGCCAATAATGATAAAGTATGGGGAGAAATACCCTACGAATTAACCATTATAATTACTCCTCCGTTTTGGGCTACTTCTTATGCTATAATCATTTATATCATATTGAGCATAGCTATCTTTATTTACATTTTAAAACGATATCAAAGACGGACGCAGAAAAAAATACTCAAGGAAAAAGAGATATATGAACAGGAACAGA
>OGOF01001620.1_pt1 | contig 13260 bp, 10 predicted proteins | sample 1552621 | NCBI WGS metagenome assembly OGOF01 (sample SAMEA2580156, study PRJEB22360) | human gut metagenome | biome: human gut; feature: human-associated habitat; material: faeces | place: Denmark | collected 2008/2010
AGCCAGAATCATCCAGTTTTTCCAATCAGCAAGACTATGATAATTCCAGTCTGTTGTATTTTAAGATGAAAACTAATGGTATCACAGATGCAGCTATTACACTATAGCGTTCCAAAAATTTTACTTTTGACTTTTCCACACATATCTGTATCAGAAAATTAAGCCCAAACCATACTCCTGACAGCAAAATTCCTGAAACTAAAGTTAAAATTATATAAATTATCTTTATTACTGCAGCTCCCTCACTTCTCTCATAACCATCAGCTCCCGCTCCACCCACGGAATATGTTCCACATCAGCTACCCTGTTTTCCTCTCCTGTGCTATATACAATGACGAAACCTTAAGTCCTGTCTGTTGCAGTACATATGCCTTTATCTGCTCATAAGCTGCTTGTCTCCGCTCCGCTTCGATCCGTGCCAGACAAAGGTCCCCCGGACCTTTAGCGCCCCTTAAATTCAGATAAATCCATATCCTCCAGGGAGAAGTCCACCTTCACTTTTCTTGTATCGACCATTCACTTGGAAAGCAAGACAACTGTCTCCACATGTGTCGATAGGGTATTTTAGATGCACTTTCCAGAGTTTTCACTGTACTCTGGGAGTGAAAAATGTTGCACTCCTCTCTGATAAGGCTGCAAAAATTGACATGATGCACTCTCTCCTGCCCCTGCATAGAAAAAGATTGCATTGTATTTTAGATGTAAGCCAGATCAGCTTACGATTGACTCTGCTCTTTCTCTATGGTCCACTACTCATCCCTTGATGATAACTTCTAAGATATTGTACCATAAATTGTTTATTGGGGAAATTACTTCCCGATAAAAATGGGCAGAAGAAAACCTCCAAATCTGTTGTGGACTTGGAGGCATTATTCCAACCATTTACTATCTTAAACAATAATTTGTCTCTTTATATTTTGTCTCAATAAAAACATCTAACAAAGCTTTTTGCTCTGTAGATAATTCAGCATGATCTCTAATCCATAAATGAATTGCTTTTCCTATTGCATAAGATATTTTTTCCTGTTGCGATGCACTTATATTATTTCTAGAAACATTCGGGATAAATTCTCGATTAAAAATATTAATAACGGCTCCCTTTAATATTACTCCATCAACAAGATATGGTATCTTAATCCTTAATCCTGATAGTAAAACATTCTTAACATAGCATGTATCAGTATTTTCCCAACTAAATCTTCCTTTAAATGTATTTTCCTCATTATAAGGCAAAACAGCATTTGATTCTCCTGTGACAACCCCTTTTTTTATAATTTCTGGCTTTACTGGTGTTAAAGAGCCATGATGAAACTGATTTCTAAATCCGCCTAATGTATATCCACCAATAATGCTCTCACTTGACTCTTCTATTATAAAATCGTAATCTTCAAACTCATCTTCATCTCCCCATATATTTATAGCTTCATAATTTCCTATCTTATCAAGTGCTTCTTGGTAATCTTCTAAAACATCATAGGCTTTAAGGAATTCACTTTCTTCATCTTCTGTAATAATCGGAATTTTCAAGAATGTAATTTTCCCATCTTTAACAAAGTTTTTAATGGATATATTTTCTTCATCCACCGAATACTCCTCTTCATTATAGCAATAACTCTCGTACCCATTTATGTCACTTAAATATTTTGCAAAATTTATTTGTTTATAGCTACAATCAATGAATGCCTCTATACCACTTAAGTATTCTGAAAGACATATGTTTTCTGCAATTATTGTTTCAATCCTCTTAATATTACATTCCAATGGCATTGATACACCTTTTTCCATTGTTGATATTTTAATCGGTATTCCACAATCCAAAAAATTATTTTCTATAAAAGATACCAATCTTTCTATATTATTATTGAACACACTTAAACATTGGTCATAATCTAAAATTATTTCTGTTCCCTGCTGTCTTACAGTATCTTCATAAGTAAGGCATATGTACTCACTGTTTCTTTCAAATGAAATTCGATTCATTTTCTGTTCATTATAATAAACTGTATTAACCTCCACTTTATCGGATAGCATAAAACATGCCAAAAAACCTATTCCATAATGCCCTATTGGCGAATATTCTCTATCTTGTAGCCTATAATCATCTGACGCATAATAAGATACACCAACATTCAGAAAATACTTTTTCAAAATATCTATAGACATACCACTACCATTGTCCATAACCATAACTTTTTTTCGATCTTTGTCCAAAATCACTGAAATATATGGCTGATAATTTTGATATCTAAATTTTTCCATTTTAGTGGCCGATTCTTCCATAGTCTTACATGCATCAATTGAATTTTGTATTAATTCTCTTAACCCATATTTTCTATCACCATAAATATGCTCTCCCATCAATAAATTGGTCACTGCATTATAATCCAAAGAAAGTCTTAAATCAGAAAAACTAAAACCCTTCGATTGAATTTGGTTTACTACATTTGTTTTTAATGGTAATAGATATTTCTCGTCTACAAAACTTTCACATAAATCTACAGCATTTTTTAATTCTCCATTAATAGCATCAAAGTATTTTAAAAGTTTTCTATGAACAGATGGGTCCTGACTTGTACCCTGAAAGAAAATTTCTAATTCATTTGTTTTAGGGTTTCTTCTTATTTTATCATAGTTCTCTATCACAAAATGTTGTTTCCATTCTAAATCACTAAATTCCTTTGGGTTCAAATATTTATATAAATATAATGGTGCTCTTTGCTCATCAATATCCAAATAGTCAGATATTCTAAGTAGCACAGAGATATACTGTGCATTAAGATCAAAATGTCCCTTTTTTTCATCATTATGCAAGTTCTTTTTTATCCATTCAAAATCTTCATTATGCGACATGCATATTTGTGCAAGTTCAGATTTAAATGAAATATTTGTTGATTCTGGAATCAAAAATAACCTTTCATCCATCTTTGTCTCAATATAATCTCTCGCACGTTTACCATGTACCGGCCTTACGCACTCTTGCAAAGCGGTCATTTCATCCCCATATTTCTCAAGTACTTTACTATATTTTCTTTCACCCAATATCGCATGGTCTGCTTTGATTTCCTTAATTTCGTCCACATTTGCAATCATTCCAATATCATGCAACAATGCACTATATATAAGTAATGCTACTTCTAATTCACTTAATTTATTTATATCCACAACAAGTGCATACATATATTCCATCACATTTATAGAATGTCTTACACCATGAACTGTATAACTTGCAAAAACATTATTAATTTGCGGTAATATCGTATTAGCATATTCTATAGTTTCATCTAACTTACTTAAAAATTTACTATCTTTTTCCTTTAACCACATATATAAATGGCTTTCCTGTACTTTTTCTATCATCTTAATCACTCTCTATTAGTTATTACCTAATTCCAAATATCCATCTAATTTCAATATTCCTAATATAACAGGAGCCTCCAAGTTATTTAAACTCAAAGGCTCTCTTTTTCTTACATAACTTTATGCAAGTGCAGGTTCCTTCCCTGCAATAATCGCTTTCACTTCTTCTATATCCTTATCTGTGGCTGAGGCTATCTGCTCTGCTGTAAAACCATTCTTATACATTTTTATAATAAGTCCTGCTTCACCTTCCGCACGTCCAATCGCAATACCCTTTTCTTCAATTCCCTGACTCAAGTTACACATAACGCTCACATCCTTCCTGAAGTTCTCCTCAATAGGAATATCGTATTCATTTCCAATTATGTTTAGTTTTTCATCTATTGTAAGTTCCTTAGATAACAATGCTCCCAGCAGACGGTGCAGTTCATACGTCTCATCATGTTCCGGCAGATTCTTTGCCAGTCCAAGCATGATGATATTCAGCAGGTCAAGATTTCCCTTCCATTCATAGGAACCAATCAAATCTTCCTTTGTGAGATGCACATGGCTCATGCTGCTCTCTTCCATGTTCATACATACCCAGATCGAATATACACGCTTAATGTCATCGTAGCTGGAATTCTCAAAATCACGTTCTTTTTGTGATGAGATCAGTCTGCTCACATAAAAGATTGCCCGGTTTAAGATTTCGTATCCCTTCGGCTCATCTTTCTGTGCTTCCACATTTATGATGATCTGTGACAATCCGTCTCTCATACGCACATAAAAAACGATATCAAATCTTACCAGACCTTCATTGATCTCTTCATTTTCTGTGTTGAAACCGACCAGTCTCTCACCATTTTTTTCGCTGGCTGCATTTGTGAGTCCAGGCTCTACCGGTACCGTACTGATATGTGGTGTTCCCTCAATGCAGTCGACCACATCCTTGGGATTCATGCCCTTAAACTCATCAACTGTTTTTACCAGTATATGTGCCAGTATGCTTTTCTGTCCTAACAGACGCTTTGCACTCGTATCATACTGTGCTTTTGAATCTGTTGCTTTCACTGCATTTTTCAATTCTGTATTCACTGGCCTTCCTCCTTTTTGTAACAGATATAGTCATCCCCAAAAAGGCATCTGACCACACCTATATTATAACTTACCCATTTCTTTTATACAATCAATTTTTACATTTGAAAAAGGAACATAAGAAAAACTCCAAACCTGTCATAGACTCGGAGTCTTGATTCCATCCATTCTTCACATTGTCTGCACCTGTACATGTTGTTCCTGCTCCTCATGCTCCAAAGCATCCTGCTCCGGTACATGGTCTATATTTTTCGCTGCTTCCTGCACTTTTGCCATATACCGGATTTTAATGCTGCTGTAATCAACCCCTGCCGGTTCCAGCACTTTTTTCTCTAACATGTTTAACATCGCCTCGGTGTCAAATTTCCCCTCAAAATAAAGTTCCTCATCCACCTTTATCGGTACATCCATTTCTTCCGGTGAACTGCCAAGGATCGTCCTCCAGCGTCCGGCTACTTTTCCACACATTTCCATAAATCTTTCATGGATATCCGGCTGTTCATTACAGGTCTGCAAAATCCTTTGTGCCACCTTTCTCCATGTAGGTGTCTCTATCCATTCTCCCGGCGCAAACTGGACTGCCAGTGGTCTTTTCCCTTTCAGTTCCGCCGGGGATACTGTGATAAGGCTGCTTTCCCGGATCGTATCTTTCACACTTGTATGCACCTCGCCACTCCGGTACATCTGGAGCAGTGCATCACATTTGGTGTTTACAAGCTGTAACATTTCCTCCCTCAGTTCTTCTATCAGTTGCTCATAATTCATACGCTTTTCTCCTCCTGTCGCACACTTACTTCATGTGCTTTTTCTATATCCACTTCCCTTTACTCATTTTCCGCTATATATCGCTCCTGCTGTTCTTTCCTATTTTTGTGCCAACAATAAAACGCCCGGATCATCGGGCATTTTATTCTTACCATAAACTGGCAGGAACAACGTTTCCTATTTACTTGCTGCCATTCCTGCCGCAGCCTTACTCATATCGAATCTCCTGTTCCATGACAATGCCTGACTGGAACTGTATCAGCAGCTTCTCGCTGGATTCCACTTTGATGGTCGAGATCAGCCGTCTGACAAGGTCATTGTCGAACTCCGGTATCTGGCAGGTGCTTGTGCTTAAGTAATGGTCGATATCTTGGATTCTCTGTTCATAGCTGTCAGCCATCCATTTCTCGTTTCTGGCTGTTTTCTGTGCCTCTTTTAAGGCATTGATTTCCTCTGCTATGGTGCGGTAGCGTTCATCAAACTCCGGTGTGTAGGAGCCGGTCTTTGCATTCTCCGCGATCAGTGCCACCATCTCTTCCTGCTTTTCTTTTATCTTTTCTTCGTATTCCTCAGACTCTTTTGCGGTGCTGTAGTTCCCGATGACATGGATGATGTTCTGCCGGAAGTTTTCCATAAATTCCATATCATCACTCGTGATCCTGTGGATGGCTTCCATCACCGCCCTGTTTAATGTGTTCTCTTCGAGTGTCTCGGATTCCCCGCATTTCTTCACTCCGTTAGTCAATCGGTTGCTGCATCTCCAGACAACTTTCTTTTTCCCGTTTCTCGCCCAGGTGACTCTCCGGTACTCCTGCCCGCATTTTCCGCAGATCAGCATGCCGGTCAGTGCATAGGTGGAGGAATACCTGCTCCTCTGGTTCTTCTTCCGGGTGACAGCCGCCTTGCATAAGGATGCCCTCCGCATCATCTCTTCCTGTACCCTGTAGAACAGCTCCTTCGGGATAATCGCCTCATGGTCATCTTCCACATAATACTGCGGTACGATTCCAGTGTTCTTGACTTTCTTTTTTGTCATGAAATCCACCGTATAGGTTTTCTGCAGTAATGCATCTCCCATGTATTTTTCATTGCGGAGCATTTTGTCTATTACCGTGGAATGCCATTTGTCCTGCCCTGTGGCGGTCTTGATTCCCTGCTCTTCCAGATGCTTTGCGATCTTCCCGGTACTGTAGCCCTCCAGATAAAGCCGGAAAATCAGCTTTACGATCTCTGCCTCTTCGGGTACGATGACCAGGTCACCATCCTCGTTTTTGGTGTATCCCATGAACTTTGTGCAGTTTACGATGACCTTGCCTTTTTCAAATTTCCTCACGACTCCCCAGCGGATGTTCTCACTGATGTTGCGGCTCTCCTCCTGTGCCAGACTGCTCAAGATGGTAATAAGGATTTCGCCGGTTCCCTCCAGTGTATTGATCCCCTCTTTCTCGAACACCACCGCCACGTTCTTTTCCTTCAGTTTTCGGATGGTCACCAGCGAGTCTACCGTGTTCCTCGCAAACCTGCTGACCGACTTTGTAAGGATCATGTCGATCTTTCCGGCAAGGGCATCCTGTATCATGGCATTAAAGTCTGCCCTCTTTTTGGTGTTTGTTCCACTCTTTCCGTCATCCGCATAAATGCCGGCATTTTTCCAGTTTTCGTTTTCGGATATCTTGCTGGTATAATACTCCACCTGTGCCTCATAGCTGCTGTCCTGCTCTTCCAGTTCCGTACTGACACGGCAGTAGGCAGCGACCTTCATTTTCTTCTCTGACAGTTTCACATTCCGGTCATACTGCACCTTGGCAGGTATCATGCTGATCTTTTTTGCTGTTTCTGCCATCTGCTCTCCCTCCTAATCCTTGTATCCGGCTGTGACACGGCTCCCATTGATAAGCTCCACTTCTGCCATGTTTCCACCATGCACCCAGATGCGTGCGATTATTTTTCTATATAAGTTTTCATCAAATGTTTCCAGTTCCTTTTTTCCTGCAAGGATGTTTTTGATCTCCTCTGTCCGGAACTCCCCATCCCTGACCTCCAGCGTCCGGTATCGTTCCTCTGCCCTTTCATAGAGCAGTTTCATCAGGTCTGTCTCTGTGCGTTCCTGCTCTTCTTTCATGTGCTGCAGGTTCCGCTCCAGAACCCGGTACTGAGGACTGAGCTTTTCCTCCTGCCTTTGTACCCGGAGCAGGCCTTTGTTTCGTATCACTGCATTGATGGCTTCTACACACACCTGCTTTGCCTGCCCGTCTGTAATAAAACTGTTCCTGCAGTTTTTTGCTCTGCCAGTCACATAGTTCCTGCACTTCCACTTGGCAGTGCCGCCACGCTCTTTTTTGTGGTTCGGCTGGATATGGCTGCATACTGCCCCGCATTCTGCACACCAGATGACACCTCCGAAAAGGATTCTTTCATCCCTGCCGGGTCGGTGGTCTGCCCTTCCAAGCTCTGCCCTCACCTTTTCCCGTCTGCGCTGGACTCTCTCAAACAGTTCCTCTCCTATGAGCTGCGGATAGTATTCTGTGCCAAGGTAGCTTGGGTTTTCCAGTATCCTGCCAATGGATGCATGGGTCCAGGACACTTTCCCTTTTGCATTGCATATGTTTCTCCCTTTCAGGTTCTGGGCGATCCTGCCTGCCGCCACTCCGCTGTCATAGTCTGTAAATATCTGTTCCACAATCTTTCTTTGCTCTTCGCAGATGGTGATTTTTCCATCCACAACTTTATAGCCGATTGGCATGTGCCACTGCATCCTGTCCACCTCCCCTCTCCGTCAGTTTCAGTCCGTTGTACAGGCAGAAGGTGATGTCGTGTTCTTTGGAGACCACGATCTTCTCCGCTGTCATTTTAAACAGTTGCTCGTCAAACTCCTCCCTTAATCCGTCCTGTTCTGCAATCAGTTGGATAAGCTGTTCGGTCCGTACAATTTCTTTTGTCCTCCGCAGCTTTCTGGTCAAAAGTGTCTTTTTTCTTCTGCATTCCGTCAGCTGCCAGCCAAGCTTGCTACTGCTCTCCATAAAAAGAGCAGAGTCCATATATCCTTTCCTCATGACTTGGTTTAGGATTTGGCTCTGCCCGCTTATATCTTTGATTTCCTTATCCAGTTGTCTGATTTCCTCACTGTCCTGCCTTGCTGCCACAAGTTCTGTCAGCTCTTTTAACAGCGGCTCTAATATCGTTCCCTGATTGGTGTACAGCTTGTTCCACATGTCTGTAAAAGCCCGGTGCAGCACATCCTCCCGGATGGCTTTCATGCAGCAGCTCTCTTTATCCTCCACATGTCCGCTGCACGTCCAGATGATTTTCTCATAGGGTTTCCCGATGTAGATTTTCTGCCGCCGGAAGGTTCTTCCGCACTCTCCGCAGATGATTCTGCCGGAAAACAGGTATCTTTTGGTGTAGTCACTCTTGTTCATGTGCAGTACATCCACCCGGTATGCCATCAGGTTGCGTACCGCTTCTGCCTCCTCATGTGTGACGATTGGCGGATGGCTGTCTTTGATGAGATACTGGTTTCTCTGTCCGTTGTTTACCCTGCGGACAAATGGGAACCTTGTTTCTGTATATGTCCTCTGCTGAAGCATATCTCCCTCATAAATGGGATTTTTCAGAATGTCCTGTATCACCCCGTCCTGCCACTTTTCTGCACCCCGGATTGTCGGAATGCCTTTCTGGTTCAGTGCCTTTGCTATCACATACACTCCCATGCCGTTTAAGTAAGACTCATAAATCCACCTTACGGTTTCTGCCTCGGATTCTATGATGACTAAATTTCCATCCTCATCTTTTCCATAGCCATACGCTGGTGTGGATATGATATAGGTTCCATCCTGAAAGCGTTTCTGTATCGCCCAGCGGTTGTTGCTTGAGATGTTTTCTGATTCCCCCTGCGCCACCGATGCCAGGATGGTAATGAACAGCTCGCTTTTTTCTGACAGCGTGTTGATGTTCTCTTTTTCAAAGTAGATTCCAACGCCAATCTCCTTCAGCTTTCGGATGGTCTGGATGCATTCCACCGTATTTCTTGCAAATCTTGTGATGGATTTCGTAAGGATCAGGTCGATGTTCCCATCCTCACAGTCTGAAATCATCATCTGGAACTCATCCCTGTGCTTTACGTTTGTTCCGCTGATTCCTTCATCCGCATACACCCCGGCAAACTCCCACAGGGGGTTGCTCTCGATTTTTTCCGTATAGTACTCGACCTGTGCAGTATAGGAAGTTGCCTGTGCCTGACTGCCGGTACTGACTCTGGCATATCCGCACACTTTCAGCCTGCGTTCTTCCTGTGTATGTTTCTGCGCTTTTGCTGCCTTTATGACAGTCACTTTTTTTGCCATGCTTTTTTCTCCTTTCCCAGTATTTTCAAGGGTTTGCACTCCCTGTCAGCAACATACACTACCACATAGTCCTTTATATATCCAGTGTTATTACAGATATACTTTTGCTAATTCCGGGGAGAAAGTCTTGACATTCAAAACCCGGATTTTTTCCCATTCTTCCTCGGTTAACAGCTTATCTTCATGCATCCTTTTTAAGAGAAATTCAGCAATCTTATACCGCACCTCATTCGCTCCGCCTTCCATCATCTTTTCCCTTTTTCCTCCCGCAATTTAAGAACGTTAAATTCATTCTCCCAAGCCAAACACTTTTGCCCAGAAGAAACACCTTTACATCATCCCGATTTCAGCCATGGTTGCTGCCTCATCCTCTTCCCGGAAATACTGTTCCGATACATCCCTGCTGACTGAAAGCACCTCTCCTGCGTCCTTTTCTCCCATCTGGATTGGGATTAAGAACGGATTGATTTCCTTGCAGAATTCCTGATTCGGACAGCTATTGATAAAATAGCCGCAGGTATCTAATATCAGCCTGTCACACATATCTGTGATGACGATCTTTTCAGCCTCAAACATGTGGCTGCCGATATAATTTGCGATATTTTCTGCCGTGGTCGAGATATAGTCCTCTTTCCGCTCCCCTCCATCACTCGGATAAAGATAGGCATATCCTGCCCTCTCCGTTTCAAAAATCCTTAACATCATTTCGGTATCTTCTTTCTTCATCTCCTGTTTTCCTCCATTCCCCATTTTTCAGTTTTTCTTAACCCCACAAGAATACGGCGGAAGTTCCCCTCCGCCGCATGGTTTCTGTAATTAAGTCTTACTGCCATAATCCTTCACTTCATAAATAAAAAGTGTCTGTCCCTATTCGTCACTACTCCCCGGAACCGAAACGCCGCCAAAACAGAGAAGAAAAAATCCCAAAGCCGGCATTTCATGGGCAGTCAGTCCAGACTGTCTTTGGTCCCTGCCACTCGGACAGGCAGACATCACAGGTATCTCACCTCCACCACTGCGTGCTGGCTAATCTCAAGGTGTATCATTATAGGCCATTCCCCTCTTCGCGCCTGTCCACCACAGACAGGCTGTACCCCGGCTTTCCCGCTCGGCTCCTTAGATGCGATCTTTTTCACAGCATGGCTGGCAGAAAGAACATCTGCCCGATTGCTGCAGGAGTGTCACTGCGCCCCGGTTACGGCTCATGAAACGGCTAACGTATCTGAACTGCTGGATATGGCTGGCAGGATATGGCGTGATTCCATCCTGCGCTCGGAGTCCTGCATTCCTCTCCGGCATTTTTCAAGGTGCGTTTTGTCTGCCTGTGTCGTATCCACACACGAGACATGAGAGGATTCCCGGAAGAGACCATCTGTCCAGAAAAAGTTCCTCTCATAAGGTACTCACAGAAAAACACGTTTTGAGGGGGTATTAATCAAAATATTTTTTTATTTTCTTTACCGCACCGTTTATGCTCTCCCGGATGTTCTTCTCTCCAACCCCTTCTTTCGCTGCAATCTGCCGGTATGTCATGCCCTCAAAAAAATAAAAATGCAGCCGCTCTCTCTGCACTGGGGTGAGTGACTGCATTGCTTTCTGCAGGGTTTCTATTTCCATCTGCCGGATGACCGTATCCTCTACCGATTCCCCGGTCAGCTCCACCAGATCTTCCGTTTCTCCCTCTGTATATCCGTCCTTGGTCGTATGTCTGATATCCCGCATTTCCTGTGCGTGGGCTTCTTTGCGGAACGTATCGGCAAGTGCCTCGTAGACTTCTCTGGTCACATAGGTGTATTCCAGCTCACCAACTGCATCTTTATAAAAATCCTTTACTCTGATCCTGATCCATTCTGACATTCAAATGTCCTCCATTTCGTAATTTTTTTGAAATGAAGGACATCTGGCGGACCTCTGGGTTCTGCTTTACTGGAAAAAGACAATAAAAAAAGGTGCTGTTCCCATGCAAAATAAAGCATGCAAAACTGCACCCGGATGTTATCCTTATGAACTTTTCCCTTTCTGCCGCCCCCTGCAATCCGGTGCGGCATGAATTCCCCAAAACATGCCACGCCTTTCTTCTCCTAAGCCTTTTTGCGGTACTATACTTGGAAAGAAAGTTCGCTTCAATATAAGTGTAATAAGTCTTACGGTACCTGTAATAAGTTACCGTTTCGTCTTGTCATCCCTCCTGTTTTCCAGAAAAAAAGTCCCTTCCGTTTGTTCGGAAAGGACTATCCATTTTCGGTATGTGATTGTATCCATAACTGTGCTTTTCCTACGAGCATGAACAGTGCCGTGATGCAGATTCCCGTATAAACAGCGTAAGCATACGGTATCTGGCCTGCATGCCACAAAATGCCAAGCACAGCCAGTTCCAAAGCTGCGATCAGCCTTGCTTTTCTGCCAAAATGCTTTTGTTCCTCTTTATCCAGCTTCCGGTTCTTGCTGTGCATGGGACTGAGTAAAAAAATAATCCCTGCGGACACCAGCAATACTGCCAGCAGCCATGCCAGCGATGTCTTGTAAAACACAGCCTGTGTATAAACCGGAACCAGCAGCACCAGATTGGAACCAAGATAGCAGAAAATCCTGCTGTCTGAGTGATATCCACCAGTATAGCTGCGAAGAACCATAAAAGAAAGGGTAAACACTGCCACAACCGCCAGTTGCTCTGTAAGCAGGCCGATGACCAGTGCTGTCACAACGTTTAGAAGCAGGATCATACCATTGCGTATTCCAAACTGGTATAATTCCTGCTCCTCCTCTTTTATGATTCCCCGCTCAACCATACGATGGCTGAGCCATTTCGTCATGATTTAAAACCTTCTGAGTTTTTTGGAATCTTCCGGCATCTTGTCCTGTCCCAGATACCACATGCAGGAACGGTTCGTTGCCATGGTTGTCACCATAAGTGCCAGTGCTGCCATCACACTCATGGATTTGCTGCTCAGTCGGTACATCCAGTTTCTTTTCTTCATTTTTAGTAAAACCCTCCTTTTTTTGATGTTTTCACTCTAACAGTTTCCATGTAAAAATCAATCTATCTGTAACAAGTTGCAGGTTTGCTGTAATAAGTTGCAGTCTCACTCCAGTTTTGCAACTCCGTTGAGCAGAAGGACTGCCTCAAAATGTTCCCCCTGATCCTTTAACATCAGCTCCCCACCGTATTTTTCTGCCACTTTCCGCACCGAACGGATTCCCCTGCCGTGTTTTATTTTATCTTTTTTGCTTGTCTGTTGATAGGAACTTGTCCCGGATGGCTTGCTGTTCTTAATGGATAAAAGCAGTCTGCCCTCCTGAAACTTTGATTCCACATGAACATACCGTTTTTCCTGTTCCACTGCCATCGCTGCCTCTATCGCATTATCCAGAAGATTCCCATACAGAACACCCATGTCCCCGATATCTACGGATACTCTCTGGGGGAGCAGCGTTGTAACCTGCATCGGTATCTCTTTCTCTTTTGCCTTTACGCTTTTTACTTTTAATATGGCATTCACCACAGGATTTGCGGAATAAATGATCTCTTCTGCCAGCCGGATGTCCTGTATCTGTTCCTGATACCGTTCCATGTCCTGATAGTATTCGTTCCGGTATAAGATTTCCCTCTGGATCATTTCCTCTTCGTGCTGTTTTTCTTCCACTGTCGTATACTTTTCAATCATCAGAAAAATTACATAATTAGTGATGATAATGACAAAGATGATGCACATGCACA
>OGOF01001621.1_pt1 | contig 13253 bp, 10 predicted proteins | sample 1552621 | NCBI WGS metagenome assembly OGOF01 (sample SAMEA2580156, study PRJEB22360) | human gut metagenome | biome: human gut; feature: human-associated habitat; material: faeces | place: Denmark | collected 2008/2010
GGTAGGCAGGCGCTTGGAGCGCAGACCATCGTAGTACGCCAGGGAGCTGGAGAACACCGGGGTCGGGATGCCGGCCTCCACCGCGCGAACGATCACGCGACGCCATGCATCCTGCGATTCGCCGATGATCTTCTCGAAGTACGGATCGAACAGCAGGGAAGCCGGCGGGTTATCGCCCCTGAAGGCCTCGGTGATGCGGTCGAGCAGGAACTGGGCGCGAATAATGCAGCCGCCACGCCAAATGCGGGCCACTTCGGACAGGTTGATATCCCAGCCGTATTCCTTGGCACCGTCCTGAATCTCGTTCAGGCCCTGAGCATAGGCCACGACCTTGGAAGCGAACAGAGCCTTGCGCACGTCCTCGACGAACGCGGCCTTGTCTTCTCCGGCCAGATCGATGGTCTTGTTCGGTCCAGCCAGACCTTCCTTCTGAGCGTCTTCACGCAGCTCACCGTGCGAAGACAGTGCACGAGCGAACACGGCTTCACCGATGGCAGCCACAGGAGAACCACATTCCAGACCAGTCTGCACGGTCCACGTACCAGTACCCTTCATGCCGGCATGATCCACGACCACGTCCACGAACGGCTTGCCGGTCTCGGCATCCTTGTGGTGCAGAATCTCAGCGGTGATCTCGATCAGGTAGGAGTCAAGGTCGCCCTTGTTCCATTCAGCGAACACGTCGCCAATCTCCTCGGCATCCATGCCGAGTCCACGGCGCAGAATGTCATACGCCTCACCAATCACCTGCATATCGGCATACTCGATGCCGTTGTGCACCATCTTGACAAAGTGGCCGGCACCATCGGTGCCGATGTGGGTCACGCACGGTTCGCCGTTCACCTTGGCGGCGATGGACTGAAGAATCGGGCCCAAGGTCTTCCAGGATTCCGCAGTGCCACCGGGCATCAGAGACGGGCCGTTGAGCGCGCCTTCCTCACCACCGGACACGCCGCAACCCACGAAGTGGAAGCCCTTGGCACGTACTTCCTTCTCACGCTTGATGGTGTCCTTGAAGAAGGAGTTGCCACCGTCGACGATGATGTCGCCCGGTTCGAACACCTCTTCCAGCTGCGCGATGGTCGCGTCGGTCGGAGCACCGGCCTTGACCATGATGATGGCGGTACGCGGACGCTTCAGGGACGCGGCGAATTCCTCGAGCGTTTCGGCCGGCACGAAGTTGCCTTCGGTGCCATGCTCGTTCATGAGCTTCTCGGTACGCGAGTAGTGGCGGTTGAACAACGCCACCGTGTTGCCATGGTGCGCCAGATTACGCGCCAGATTGGAGCCCATCGTGGCCAGTCCAATCACACCAATGTTTGCTGTAGCTTCGGCCATGTGCCTTGCCTTTCGTTTGATTGTCCCATCGTCATCACGCGCGTCACAAAACAGCGCATCAGCGGAGGGAATCATTCCTTCAACGCTTGAAAGTGTATCCCGCTTACCACCCACACGCGAGGGCTGTCTTAGGTTCTACGCACCTTCTGCCCGCGAAGCGTAATTACTTGCCGGCCATTCACATACGCCCGGCCTTGGAAGGGTCGATATGCATGGTCTGGAAGCGATTGGCCATGTAAGCGTCGCTGTAGCGTTCGCTGAACCACATCGCGACCGGTGAATCCTGCGGCTGGCCGGCCATGCGCCCATACCAGCAATCCAAGGCCATCAGCGTGAAGGCAATGTCGATCACCATCAGCACCGTGCATACCGCAGTCAGCGAATACCGCACTTTCCATGGAATGCGATTAATCAGAGCCAGCAGTCGCGGTAACAGCCACTTGATCCACACCACACCAATCAGTCCCCAGAAGAACATGAATTGGCCCGAAGTACGTCCGTCGATGGACAGCCAACGGCCGGTGTAATCCCACGCGGTAATACCAAACGCCGCTTCCATGAACCAGCTGGTGCAATATTCGAACGCGCCGCCGATCACCGCCGAAGCGCAGAAAATCAAGAACGGATTCGCCTTCCACAGACGATTCAGGCACACGGTTACCAATACCGCACCACAGCCGTAAATCGGCGAGAACGGGCCCCACAGCAAACCAGCGCGGTCCTGAAGTTCACCGTTATACAGCGCCATATGGTAGATCGTCTCCACAATCAGGCCACCCACCGAAGCGATGGTAAACAGCCAGAAGATATTGAAAAAGTCCAGCGCAATATAGCCCTTGCCGGACTGGTCGCGGCCTAGCATGCCGGCCGCCACAGCCGATTCATAATCATCGCGATCGTCCATACGCCTGAGCGCGCGCTGCAGACGGCGTTCCTCGCTCAGGGAGGGATCGGCGGTCACCGAAATCACGACGAGAATAATCATCTGAATCAGCGGCAGCAGCAGGTTGAAGCCAAGGCCGGTCAGGGCCAGCGACAGCATGCCGTCGGCCAACGTCAACGGCATCAGCACGTAGGTCCAGCGCGCGGCATACCGGCGATGATTGCGCAGCAGCATCACGCCGAACACAATCAGGCATGCGGCACTGACTACCAGCACCACCGCATGAATCGCGGACAGGATGAAGGTCAGGCTCATCGCATCGACGTGCACATGACCATCCAGAATCTCGCGCACGGCATAGAGGATGGAAATCACCATAATCGGCAATGTGGCGAGTCCGTCCAGCAGCACGACCGCGCCATAGATGCGCGCCAGAATCGGTAATCGCTTGGCGTTCAGGTTCAAGCCGGCGTCGTCCAGTTCGACGGCCACCAGATCGGCCACGACTGCGGACTCGGCGTCACGGTTCTCCCGCGGCTTGCCGGGGGTAGTGGCCGTGCCATCGTCCTTGAATTCAACCATGGTTTCCTCCCCACATAGCGTCCCCTTACACTATCACCCGATTGCAGTTTTGCCGAACTTGATGGACGGCCGGTACATGTCTGTCTACATTGCCGGACACCGAGCCCGCTATCGCTTTCAGAAAGCATCCAAAAACCATCCAGAAATCTTGTCAATAAGTTCCAGAACGCCTTTCGCTCCAGTCAAGGCACTGACGGCCAGTCCGGCACCGGCAACACTTCCGGCAACTCCAGCTCCGACCAGTCATCCAGCCAGAACGAGCAGTCGGCCATCGATGGCCAATCCGGCACCATCGAAAGCTGATACAACGGTTTACCCATGGGGCGGTAGCTCTCTCATGAGGCGGTAATTACCCCATGGGGCGGTTAGCCCAAAACCGCATTCCGCGGAATAAAGCCATTTTAAGCCACCGCCCCATGGGAATTTTACCGCCCCATGGGCCACTTACCGCCCGATGAAGGTTTTACCGCCCCATGGAGGGCAGCCTCACACCAACACACACAGCACACCCGGCCACACAGCACCCCAGCCACAAAAAATTAGGCACACTGCCCAGCGACACACGATAAGCCGCTGGGCAGCGGCGTTATTCCGCCAAAACCATCATTAATCACCCCAATAATCTCCGGCAGCCGTATTACGCTACTACAAACGTAGCGCTACGATTAACGTATCGCTACGGAAAACGTAGCAACCAAGCAACACCAAGCTCCGGAGGTATCAGTGGGCAATATCTTCAAGGTCCTCAGACGCGACTTCCTGCGCCTGTTCAAGGTGCCGGCCGCATGGGTGATCCTGTTCGGCATGGTGTTCATCCCGCCACTGTATTCGTGGTACAACATCGTCGGCTTCTGGGACCCGTACGGCAATACCAAAGGCATCACCGTCGCCATCGCCAACAATGACGACGGCACCGACAACGCGCTCATCGGCAAGCAGAACCTCGGCGATCAAATCGTCAAGCAGATGAGAAGCAACGACCAGCTCGGCTGGACCTTCGTCACCGAAGCCGAGGCCATGGACCAAGTGGAATCCGGCAAGGCATACGCAGCCATCATCATTCCCAAAGACTTTTCCGACGATCTCGCCGGCGTGGTGACCGGCGGCAAGAGTCGGCCCACTCTGGAGTATTACGTCAACGAAAAAGCCAGCGCCATCGCCCCCAAAGTCACCGACGTCGGCGCGTCCACTGTGGACCGCACGGTCAATTCCACATTCGTCTCCACCGTATCCGAAGTACTTACCGAAGTCATCAATACGGTTGACGGCAAAGCCATCAGTACCGAAGACACCACCAAAGCCAAGGCCCTCACGGCCCTTGCCAAGGCCTCCGACGATGTGCAGCACACACGCAGCACCATCGCCAAGCTCACCACCAAACTCACCGACACCCCAGAGCAGACACGCACCGCACGTCAGGCGCTGGACGACGCGCGCACACTTGGCATCGACACTGCAGAAGGCCTGGCCGGCGTCTCCACCCTGATCGGCACTACCCAGACCAGTCTGAACGGCTTCGTCACCTCCACGTCCGAAGCGCTTGACCAAGGCTCAAGCCTGCTGAGCCAAGCCGCAGCACAGGCCAACCAAAGCGTGGGCACGGTAACCGGAACCATCAGCGCCGCCAATCAGCAGGTAGGCGGACTGATCAATACGGCGGAAGACATCAACCAAGCGAACGCCGACATCATCGACCAACTCAAAGGGCTGCCGAACGCCAATCGAGAACCGCTGCAATCCGCCATTGCCACACTGGAAAGCCGCAATAGCGAGCTTGCCGGCGCACTGGGCAACCTCGATAGCCTGAACACCACTATCGGCAATGCCTCCACAGACACCGCCGGATTGGCGCAGCATCTCAATACCGCCACCCAAACCACGGTGCGCGAGGCCAATACCGCTCGCGGCACCATCACCTCCGGTGCCATTCCTCAGCTCAACACCGGTCTCAACGCCCTCAGCTCGACCGCCAGCACTCTGTCGACCGGCATCACGTCGCAAGGCTCACTCATCGATCAGTCGAAGCATACCCTCGACCAACTCGACAAAGCAGCCTCCACCACGGTGACCGCGCTGCGCGACACCGATAAGGCGCTGGCCGGCGTACAAACCAAGCTCGATACGCTGGTCACCGACATCAAAGCCCTGAGCATCTCCAGTTCACTCAGTTCCCTGATCGGCACCGACGGCAAACTGGATGCCGCCACAATCGCCGACTTCATGCTCTCCCCCACTGTTATCAGCGAACAGGCCGTCTATCCGGTCGCCTCCTATGGTTCCGGCATGGCACCGCTGTTCACCACCCTGTCTTTGTGGGTGGGCGCGTTCGTGCTCGTGGTCATTCCCAAACTCGAAACCGATGATGAGGGCATCGACGATCTCACACCAACCCAAGGCTATCTCGGTCGCTTCCTGCTACTGGCCACGCTGGCTGCCGTCCAAGGCCTGGTCACGGCCATCGGCGATCTTGTCATCGGCATTCAATGCGCGAGCGCCCCAGTGTTTCTGCTCACCTGCGTCATCACCTCACTGGTGTATATGTCGGTGATTTTCGCCCTCTCCACCACGTTCATGCACGTGGGCAAAGGCGTATGCGTGGCGCTGGTCATTCTGCAGGTGCCGGGCGCCTCCGGCCTGTACCCGATTGAAATGATGCCCGCGTTCTTCCGCGCCATCTACCCGCTGCTGCCGTTCACCTATTCGATTGACGCGATGCGTGAAACCATCGGCGGCTTCTACGACGGCCTCTGGTTCGCCTATATCGGCAAATTGCTGGTTTTCGTGGTTCTGGCCTTTGCGCTTGGCCTCGGCGCCCGGCCGAAACTGGCCAATCTCAACCGCCTGTTCGCGCGGGAAATCAAGGAAAGCGACATGATTATCGGCGAGCCGGTGCACCTGCCTGGCAGCGAATACCGTGTCACTCAGGCCATTGCAGCACTGGCCGACCACGACGAATACCGTCATGCCATCGAACGTCGGGCCGCCAAATTCGCCTACCGTTATCCCCGGCTGCTGCTGGGTGCGCTTATTGCCGGATTCGTGGTGCCGGCCGCGCTCATTATCGTGTTTGCGCTGACCACCAGCGAGAAAATCGTAGTCATGGGCACATGGCTGGCATGGGTGCTCATCATCATGGGCTTCCTGATGGTCGTGGAATTCATGCGCGATTCCATCCGCCGCCAAACCGAGCTCGGCAGCCTCTCCGACGAGTCGATCCGCGCCATGCTGTACGGGCATAAGGCCAAGCGTCGCGACACCTCCGCCGAACGCCACGAAGAAGCGGACCCGAGCGCCGCTGTTACCGCAATCATCCCCACTATTCCGCCGACCAAGGAAGGCAGGCACGCACGATGAACACCATGTGGAAACTGTTTACCGGCGACATCAAACGCCTGACCAGCAACGTGGTCTCCATCATCATCGTGATCGGCTTGGTGATGATTCCCGGCCTGTTCACCTGGTTCAACGTGGCCGCATGCTGGGACCCGTTCTCGAATATGAAGAACCTGAAATTCGCGGTGGCGAATGTGGATGAGGGGTATCGTTCCAACCTGATCCCGGTGAAAGTCACGGTCGGCGATCAGGTGGTGAACGCGCTGCGCGCCAACAGTCAGCTCGATTGGACGATCACGTCCAAAGCCGATGCCGTCGAGGGCGCACGATCCGGCAAATACTACGCGGCCATCGTAATTCCGAAGTCGTTCAGCAAAGACATGATGACCTTCTTCTCCGACGACGTGCAGCATGCCGAACTGACCTATTACCGCAACGAGAAGAAGAACGCGCTGGCACCGAATCTGCTCAACGAGGGCACGGATGAGGTTGCGGCGGAAATCAACACCACGTTCGCCAAGACCATCACTTCGGCAGGGCTGGAAATCGCGTCTTCGCTGGCCGATCAGCTGTCCAAGCCCGAGGCCAAAGAGCAACTGAATACCTTCAACGCCAACATCGCCAATTTCGCCACACAGCTTGACGATACTGCGGATCTGCTTGGCACATACAGCGCATTGACCGATACGGCCGGCGCCTTGCTCGACACCTCGAACTCACTAATCACTCAGGTTTCCTCTGCCGCCAAACAAGGCGGCAAGGATCTTGCCAGCGCCAAACAGGAAGTCACCGACGTGGCCGGAGCCCTGGGCACCACCGCTGACGCGATGAGCAGCGCACTGGACGCGAGCGCCTCCAGTTTCGGCGCGGTGTCCGATTCCATAGACAAGCTGTATTCCGACGCGAATGATGGTGCCACCACGGTCGCCGACGAATTGGACCGTCAAGCCACGGCCATTGGCAAGCAGACGGAGAAATACACTGAAATTCGCAACACGTTGGCCGGCATACTGGGCAACGACTCATCCATCATCACGGCGATTGACCGTTCAATCGCACGACAAAACAGGCTGCGGCAAGCGCTGAATACGGCGGCGACCGATATTCGCCAAGGCAATCAGGACGCGCAGGATCAGCATGCGCAGGTCAAGAATCTGGCTGATCAAGCGCAGAACAGTATTGCCAATATCAAGTCAGATTTCTCGGCCACGGTGAAACCGCAAATCGACTCCCTGTCGTCCACCGTCGCTGACGCCTCCGGCATACTGAGTTCCGGCGCCACCCAGTTGGACTCCACGCTCGGCGACCTGAAAGGGACTTCCGACGACGCCAGCGATATGCTCAGCGACGCTCGCACTACCTTGGACAAGGTGTCCGGCAAACTGCGTTCCGCCGGCGCCGAACTGGCTTCGTTCAACAGCACACTGAGCGACGCACTAAACAGTGGCGATATGGGCATGGTCAAAGAGGTGCTGGGCAATGATCCCGAAACGCTGGCCAGTACGTTGGCCGCACCGGTGCAGCTCAGGCGCAAGGCCGTATTCCCGGTGGCGAATTTCGGTTCGTCGATGGCACCGTTCTACACGCTGCTGCCGCTGTGGGTGGGCGCGCTGCTGATGGTGGTGACGCTGAAAACCACCGTGTCTCGCCGGACGCGCAAAGCATTGGGCGATCCGCGGCCGCATCGGCTCTTCCTTGGGCATTACGGGGTGTTCGCGCTGATTGCGCTGCTGCAATCCACGGTGTCGCTCGGTGGCGATTTGCTGTTCCTGCGCGTGCAGGCCGTGCATCCGCTGCTGTTTATGTTGTCTGGATGGCTGGCCTCGCTGGTGTTCTCGTTCTTCACCTATACGATGGTGGTGAGTTTCGGCAATGTGGGTAAGGCAATCGGCGTGCTTATGCTCATCGTGCAGATTTCGGGTGCGAACGCTGCCTACCCGGTGCAGATGTTGCCCGACTTCATCGCCAAAGTCAGTCCGCTCTTGCCGCTCACCCATGCGGTGACGATGATGCGTGCGGCCATCGCCGGCATCTACGACATGGATTACTGGCGGGCCGCCGGAATGCTGCTGGCATTCGTGCCGCCGCTACTGTTGCTTGGGCTGTTGCTCAGGAAGCCACTGGTGCGGTTCAACCAGTGGTATGTAGCCCAAGTCGAGAGCACTAAAGTGCTGAGCTAGTAGGTATTATCCGGGAGTTGCCTACAAACGGCATGGACTTACCACCCTCAGTCTGGCTTTGCCAGCCAGCTCTCGCCAGCGGGAGTGTACGGGAGCATATTTCGAAGAGAAGAGATGACGGAGATGACAGATACGACGGCGACACCGCGCGGTGAGCGCACGCGCGAGGCGACGGATCGCAAGCTCATGCGAGCCACGCTGCAGATTGCGGTGGACCGCGGCATCAGCGGCGTGACCATCGAGGAGGTGGCCCGGCGCTCCGGTGTGGCCAAAACCACGATTTACCGCCGATATCATAATGCCGACGAGCTGCTGCACGAGATCAGCGCGATGTATCTGGCCATCCCGGATCCCGACCCAGTGCCCAGCCCCACGCGTGAGCATTTCACGCAACTATTGCAGCGATTGGTCGATTGGGTGCGCGACAACGACATCGACGTCAAGCGCGTGGGCATTGTGTTGTCCAGCGAGGCCGAGTTCTTCCAGCACATCGTCGACCAGGTGGTGACCCCGTGGCTGGAGCGTGTGGGGGCGTTCCTCAAGCAGGGAGTCGCGCAGGGCGTGTTTCGCGAGGACGTTGACGAGAAGTTGCTGTTGTCCACGATTATCGGATCTTTGGTGGCGTATGAGGCCATCGAGGGCAAAGCAATGGACGACGACACCGCCTGGGCCTCGCGCATGGCCGATCTGCTGTGGCCAGCATTGCTGAAGTAGCGGTCTTACTCCTGAATCGAAGCCTCCTGGCGGGCGACTTCGAGGGCTTTGTTGAAGGCGTCGGAGGTCCAACTGGCGCCGGCGACCTTGTCCACTTTGAGGCCCTTCAGAGGTTTACCGTCCACCACGCCGTTAATGGCTTTGGCGAAGTCGTCCTGATGGTTCTTGGAAATCGTGGTGAACGGGTGCCCAATGATATTGACGGTCTCGACGTTGCCGTCCTTGATGGTCAGATGGACGTCGATGGAATCCTCGCCTACCGGGCCGTACTGGCCGTTGATCGAGTAGTTGCCGTCCTTGTAGTTGCCGGTGTCCTTCTTGTCGGACGTGGTGGTGGACGGGTCGTTGTGCGACGAGCTGGAATCGGAGCCGTCGGAGCTATCGGAGCCGTTCGACTGGGATTGCGACTGCTCTTCCTGCGACTTCTCGGTCTCGCCCGAGTTGCCGGCGTACGCATCGTCCATCGGCGTGGCCTCGGATTCGCCGCACCCGGCCAGCAGCGCGCCAGCCACGACCAGTCCGGCCGCCGCCAATGTCGCGGATTTCTTCAACATATTCTTTTCGGTCATATTCACGCTCCTTAAGCCCCCCTCTGACGAGGGGGGCTGTCAGCGAAGCTGACTGGGGGAGAGACCATCAGCTTGCCATGTATTCCTCACATACTGCTCGATGCCCCTGACGGCCCTACTCCTCGCCGCCGGTTTTCGCGGCCTTGGTGGGGTCAGTGAAACCAATGGCGGTCTCGCCGTTCTGCGCGCCCTCGACCTGTGCACCCGTGGAGGCGGGCTTGCCGCCGGCCGCCTCGTAGGCCTTGCGCGCATCCTCGTCATTCCACTTCTCACCGACGAGCACGCCATGGTTGAGCATGATCTCGCGCTGCGCGCAGCTGGCGACCAGCGCATCGTGGGTGACCACGATAATCGTGGTGCCCTGCTCGTGCAGCTTGCGGAACAGGTCGAGCACGATTTTCTCGTTCTTCTCGTCGAGGTTGCCGGTGGGCTCATCGGCCAGAATCAGCTTCGGGTCGTTGATCAGCGCGCGGGCCACGCACACGCGCTGCTGCTCGCCGCCGGAGAGCTGGCCGGGCAGGTGGTGGGCGCGGTCCTTCAGGCCGACCTTTTCCAGCGCCTCCATGGCCTGCTTCTCATCGACCACCGAATGGTAGTACTGGGCCACCATCACGTTTTCCACGGCGGTCAGGTGCGGCACCAGATAGAACTTCTGGAACACCAGTCCGATGAGGTTCTTGCGCACGTCGGCCAGCTGCGTGGCGTTCAGGTCCTCCAGCTTGCGGCCTTCCAGCTTCACGGAGCCCTTGGAGGGCGTGTCCATGCAGCCAATCATGTTCATCAGCGTGGTCTTGCCTGAGCCGGAGGAGCCGACGATGGCGAGCCATTCGCCTTCCGGCACGGTCAGATTGAGGTCGTCCACGGCACGCAGGTCGCCGTAGATCTTCGAGATGTGGTCGAGTTCAAGTAGCATGACGTTTCTCTTTCTTTATTCTTCGCGAAGCACGACGGCGGGGTCGATGCGGGTGGCGCGGTGGACGGGCGGGATGGAGGCGACGATGGCGACCAGCGCGCTGAACAGCACGGAAATCAGGGCCAGCCACCAGTTGAATACGATGGAGCGTTCGAACACCGCCACGCACAGCCAACTGGCGAGTCCGTAGCCGATTGCGGTGCCGATGAGGCCGCCAATCAGGCCGTAGAGCGACGATTCGATGTAGAACTCGGTGCCGATGGCACGCGAGCTAGCACCGAGGGCCTTGCGCAGGCCAATCTCGTTGCGTCGCTGCGAGACGATCGAGCTGATTGTGGTGCCGACGCCGACGAGCGTCAGCACCAGCACCACCAGCGAGACGATCCAGAACAGCGTCTGCAGCATGGTGATGATGCGGGTGTCGGAGGCGGTGATCTTGGTGACCTGCTGTGCCTTGACGTGCATGGAGGTCATGTCGTTGATGCTGGACACCAGGCCTGCGAGGTCGCTGGCGCCGGCCGAATACTCGATGACGTCCACGCCGCGCGTGATGCCGGTGAGCTTGTTGACGTCGGCGTTGGTGGCGTAGATGATCGAGTCTTCGCTGCCGCCGGTGTCCACGATGCCGGCCACGCGGAATTCGGTACCGGAGGTGTCCATGATGTCACTGGAGACACGGCCGTCTTTGGTTTGCTGGTCGATCGAGGAGTTCGACGAAGTGCCGTTGGTGCTGGCGTTATCGGATGCACGGTAGCCGATGGTCCAGCATCGACCTCCGTTGGCGGATGGTGATGGCGGAGCCGATTCTCAGGCCGATGGCGTCGGCGATGTCGCGTCCGACCAGCACCTTGCCGTCGGTCGGCCACGAGCCGTCGACCACCCAGTGATGGTTGAGGTTCTTGACCTGCGCCGCATTCACGCCGGCCATCACGTACGGCGAGGCGTTGACGCGCACGTTCTCGTAGCGGTAGGTGGCGTATTTCGCGGAACCCTTGGCCTTGACCATTTCAGTGGTGTGCTGCACCATCGCCTTGTCGATGCCGGCCTTGCCGTCAGCATTGGTCGATTCGGTGGGCGTGACAATCAGGTTCGCGCCGTACGCACGCATCTCCTCGTTCATCTGCTGCGGCACAGCGAGGCAGATCATCGCCAGACAGAACAGTGTGGCTGCGCCGACCAGCGACGCCACCACAGCCATCACCGCGCGCGAACGCCGACGGAACACGGCGCTGAACAGCATTCTGAAGAACATACCGGTGTTGGTCATCGGTTCCCTCCTTCCACACCTACGTAGATAAACTCAGCGACCATGGAGCACCTCCGCGGGCTTGAGATTCAGAATCGAACGAATCGATGAGGCGGACGCCAGCAGCACGGTGACAGCCAGCAGCACGAACACCAGCACGAACACCATCGGCCGCATCGTAATGCCGGAACCGAACACCACCCGGCCTATCAGCTGGGCCACGCCGGAACCGAGCAGCGCGCCCACAATCGCGCCCAGCAGCGAGATTGCCGCCGTTTCGGCCAGCATCAGGCGGGATACCGCGGCATCGGTGGCACCGAGCGCCTTGAGCAACGCCAGCTCGCCCGACCGTTCGCCGATCGAGGCGACCATCAGGTTGGCCACGGCCACGGCTGCGGCGATCAGGCTCAGCACGGTCATCAGAATCATCACGGCCTGCGTCTTTTGCAGCACATTGCCCTGCAACGCGGCCACCTGACGCACCTGCTTGGCCACCGCGCCCGGAATCACCTCTTCGATCTGATAGGCGATTGAGCTCGGGTAGGCGGTGCAGTACCAGGTCTCCCATTCCTCCTGGCTCAGCGCGGCCGGGTTCGCGGCGGCCTTACGGGCCAGGTCGTTCTCCGGCGTGGTCAGGGCCTTGACCTCGATTTTGTCGACCGAATCGGGCAGGTCGGCGAGTACCTGGGCCGTGGAGGAGGCGATGTAGAGCGAGCCGTTGTCCTCGTCGCCGGAATCGTAGACACCGGTGAGCTTGATTTTCTGCTCGTTCTTCTTGCCTGAGGCGGTGGTTTTGTTGAGGGTGATGGTGTCGCCGGTGGTCACGCCGAGTTCGGAGGCCAGCGTCTTGCCGATCACGCCCTGGTCGGAATCGTCTTTGGGCCACTTGCCGTCCAGCTGCCACCACGAGCGCATGCCTTCCACGCCCACGACGGTAGTCTCGCCGGTGGAGATCTTGAGGTTCTTGTTGAACCACGTGCCGACGACCGGCACGTTGGTACCGTTCACCGTGGCGTGGATGTTGAGCTGCGGCGCGAAGCTGGTGATGTTGAACGACCAGAAGATCGTCTTGATCTTGGCCGCGTCCGACTCCTTCAGAAAAGCGGTCGGGTCGCTGGTGGACGTCGCGCCGCCCGACTCGGTGTTGTACAGGTCGGAAACGACCGCATCCGCCTTGGGCTGCACGGTGATGTTCGAACCGTAGGTAGACAGCTCGGCGTTGAGCTTGTCGCCCACGTCGAACACGACGCCCAGCATCGATACGGACACGGTCGCCGACAGGCATACGGTCAGCGCGATAAGCAGGCGCCGGCGCAGCTGTCGGGTGAACGAGCGAGTAATCATGCGCAGAAAGAACATGATTCTTGTCTCCTGCCTGACTCACCGGAAGTGGGCGCTCAGCGCGTCCAGATCCGTAGTTTGAATGGTGATCTTGCCGTGGCCGGTCTTGTACGGGAATGGTATCGGGTTGCAGCCACCCTTGAAGCCGATGGTC
>OGOF01001627.1_pt1 | contig 13181 bp, 10 predicted proteins | sample 1552621 | NCBI WGS metagenome assembly OGOF01 (sample SAMEA2580156, study PRJEB22360) | human gut metagenome | biome: human gut; feature: human-associated habitat; material: faeces | place: Denmark | collected 2008/2010
AGGCTGAAAGTGAAGTGGCAGCTATCAATATGGTATATGGAGGTGCAGGTACGGGCAAACGTGTGATGACCTCCTCGTCCAGCCCCGGTGTCAGTCTGAAACAAGAAGGTATATCTTATATCGCAGGAGCCGAACTGCCCTGTCTGATCGTGAACGTGATGCGTGGCGGTCCCGGCCTGGGGACAATCCAGCCCAGCCAGGCAGACTATTTCCAGACCGTCAAAGGCGGCGGACATGGCGACTACCGCCTGATCACGCTCGCTCCCTCTTCCGTACAGGAAATGGCGGACTTTGTCGGACTGGGTTTCGAACTCGCTTTCAAATACAGTAATCCGGCCATTATCCTGGCAGACGGCATCATCGGGCAGATGATGGAAAAAGTGGTATTGCCTCCTTTCCATACACGCCGTACAGAGGAAGAAATCATAGCCGAATGCCCGTGGGCCACACAGGGAAAGACAGCCGGCCGTAAACCGAATGTCATTACTTCACTGGAGCTGGACCCGGCAAAGATGGAGGAAAACAACATCCGCTTCCAAGCTAAATATCGGAAGATCGAAGAAAATGAAGTCCGCTACGAAGAGTTCCAGTGCGAAGATGCCGAATATCTGCTGATCGCTTTCGGTTCTTCTGCCCGTATCTGCCAGAAGGTGGTGGAAATAGCACGTGCGGAAGGCATCAAGCTCGGCTTGCTCCGTCCCATCACTTTGTGGCCGTTCCCGACAAAAGCGATCGCCGCTTATGCCGAGAAAGTAAAGGGCATGCTTTCCGTCGAACTGAACGCCGGACAGATGGTCGAAGACGTACGTCTGGCCGTAAACGGCAAAGTAAAGGTTGAACATTTCGGCCGCCTCGGAGGTATCGTGTTCACGCCGGATGAAGTGCTGAATGCGCTGAAAAAGAATTTTGAATTATGACCGATTGTGATACATAATTCATAAATCATAAATTAACAACGATGATTCGCGGAAGTAAAATTGATACGATATTGACCTGGTTATTCATGGTTTTGGCAGTGGCAGCAGTTGTTTGCTACTTCGCCTTCCCTGAAAACCGGCTGCCATTCCTGTATTGCGGTGGCGCGGCGATCTGTTTCCGCTTGGTTCAATATCTGATGAGATTTATAAGTTAATAATGTGGCAATGTGCCAATCAGACAATGTGCCAATCCATATTGTTGTTGACGCATTCCTTAACTGGCACATTGGCAAATTACCACATTATTAATATAAGCACATTGAAAAATTATTCATAGTATGGAAATTAACGAAATAATAAAACCGGAAAACCTGGTATATGGAAAACCCAGGTTGATGAATGAAAATCCCATGCACTACTGTCCCGGTTGCAGCCACGGTGTGATACACAAGCTGATTGCCGAAGTGATCGCCGAAATGGGGATGGAAGATAAAACGATCGGCATCTCTCCCGTCGGATGCGCCGTTTTTGCCTATAACTATCTGGATATCGACTGGATCGAAGCGGCCCACGGACGTGCGCCTGCCATCGCGACAGCCGTCAAGCGACTGAATCCGGGCAAGATGGTGTTCACGTACCAGGGCGACGGCGACTTGGCTGCCATCGGTACCGCCGAAACAATCCATGCTGCCAACCGTGGAGAAAATATCGTGATCGTATTTGTCAACAATGCCATCTATGGTATGACAGGCGGTCAGATGGCTCCTACCACACTGGAAGGAATGCCGACGGCAACCTGTCCGTATGGCCGTAATATCGCCCTAAACGGTTATCCTTTGAAGATCGGCGACCTGCTTGCACAACTGGAAGGGACCTGCCTGGTCACCCGCCAGAGCGTACAGACCGCGGCAGCCGTCCGCAAGGCTAAAAAGATGCTTCGCAAGGCATTCGAAAACTCGATGGCCGGCAAAGGCACTTCGATTGTCGAATTCGTTTCCACCTGCTCGTCCGGTTGGAAAATGACACCTGAGAAAGCTAACAAATGGATGGAAGAGAATATGTTCCCGTTCTATCCGTTAGGAGATCTCAAGAATAAGGAATAATAAGTAATTATTAATTTTTGAAGCAATGAAGCAAGAAATTATAATAGCAGGTTTCGGTGGACAAGGGGTTTTGTCAATGGGTAAGATCCTGGCTTATTCCGGCCTGATGGAAGGAAAGGAAGTCAGTTGGATGCCTTCTTACGGCCCAGAACAACGAGGCGGTACAGCCAACGTAACCGTCATCCTGAGCGACGACCGCATTAGCTCTCCCGTATTGAACGAATATGACATTGCCATCATCCTGAACCAACCTTCGATGGAGAAGTTCGAAAACAAAGTGAAAAAAGGCGGTATCATTATTTATGACGGATACGGAATCCATACACCGGTGAAACGGACCGATGTCAGTGTATATCGTGTGGATGCGATGGACGCGGCTACCGAGATGAAAAACGAGAAAGCATTCAATATGCTGATCCTCGGCGGACTGCTGAAAATCGTTCCGATGGTGAAACTGGAAAACGTTTTGTTAGGCTTGAAGAAATCCCTGCCCGAACGCCACCACAAGCTCATCCCGATGAACGAGGCGGCTATCAAGAAAGGCATGGAGATTATAACCAATGTGCAAACGTGCCATTAAGGTGCTTAGCTAAATGTGCCAATATGCCAATAAAAATATAACTAATATTAATTGGCATATTGGCACATTGTTCATATTGGTACATTATCACTATCTTTGCCCCTCATGAAGCATAGCCTATACATATTATTACTCTTGATAATATCCGCTTCGGCCCTGCATGCACAACGCCGACCAGGTGGAGACCGGAAAGGATTCTCACTCGGAAACCTATCCAAAGCCAATCAGGAAGTCCCTGACAGCCTGCTGATTCCAGACAGCGCAGCAATAAGCAACAGACGTATCACGGCCTATCGGCTAACCCCTCTGTTGGGCGATCCTTATATTGCCCCGTTGGACACGCATAAATTGAATTTCGCCAACAGCACGCTGGTAGAATCCGAATCGCTGGCAGTCGGCTACCTGGCCAATACAGGGTCACCGGCACAAACCCGCATCTTTTCCGAACGTAAGGAACCACGGGATTTCCTGTTTGCCGACGCTTACGATTATTATATCACGGACCCTCAGAACGCACAGTACTACAACACGAAAATCCCTTATACAAACGTGATGTACACGACTATGGGGGGAAGTGAAAGCAAAAACGAACGGCTGAAAGGCACGCTGACCATGAACTTCGGTCCGAAGATCAACGTAGGTGGCGACCTGGACTATATCTACAGCCGCGGATATTACAAGAATAACGGTAATAAGCTGTTAAGCTACCGCCTTTTCGGCAGTTACAAGTCGGATCGCTACGAAGCGCACGCTTACTTGAGCAACTTCAACTTCATCAATTACGAAAACGGAGGCTTGGCCAACGACTCGGTTATCACCAACCCGGACCAATATTTTGCCGGCGAGAGAAACCAGGACGACCCCAAGGCATTCAATACACGCTATCCGGTCAAGGCATGGAACCGGGTACGTGGCAAACAGTATTTCCTCAGCCACCATTATAACCTCGGATTCGAGCGTGAGCTGGAAGGGGAAGTGGACACGCTGGGAAATCCCGTGAAAGTATTTATACCCGTATCCAGTATCATTCATACACTGGAATATCAGGACAACCGCCGCCGTTTCCGATCGGAAGCGAACGAGAACCTGAACGAATGTTATCTGACCCCGGATGGATACCCGCGTGTATTCGGTTTGGAAAACGGCACGGGTGTCGACGACCGCACTTCCTACTGGAATCTGCGCAATACGTTCGGTCTTTCCCTCCGCGAAGGTTTTCAAGACTGGGCCAAGTTCGGCATCACTGCCTTTGCCACTTTCGACAAGCGCAAATTCCAGTTGCCGGCCCAGATACCGGGATTGTCTTACGACCCCGAATATGGAAGCGGGTTAAACGCTTCTCCCTCCACCATCGAATTTCCGATTACACAAGTGTATGACGAATTCTCGACATATATCGGAGCCGAAATCTCCAAACGCCGGGGAAACATTCTGACTTACAATGCCCGTGGAGAACTTTGTGTCGTAGGCGACGATATCGGGGAATTTCGGGCCACGGGAAACCTGCAAACCAAATTCAAGCTATTAAAAAAAGATGCGACGATCAGTGCGGAAGGATACATCAAGAATGTCACTCCTTCCTTCTATATGCGTCACTTCCATTCCCGCTATTTCTGGTGGGATAACCGGGATATGAACATGATCCAGCAAATCTATGCCGGAGTCAAGATCAACCTGGAGTCCACACGGACACAGTTGTCTGCCGGGGTCGAAAGCATACAGAACTATGTATTCTTCAACAAACAAGGAATGCCGGAACAGAAAAGCGGGAATCTGCAAGTGATAAACGCCCGCATCAAACAAGATGTCATGTACCGCGCTTTCGGATGGGAAAACGAAGTGGCCTACCAGCTGAGCAGTGACAAAAGCGTACTGCCTTTGCCTCAAATCAGCCTGTATACCAATATGTATCTGAAATTCAAGGTAGCAAAGGTGCTGATGGTGCAATTGGGAGCCAATATGTATTATAACACTTCTTACTACGCCCCGTATTACGAACCGGCCACACAGCAGTTCCAGGTACAGGACGAAGTGAAAGTCGGCAATTTCCCGCTTGTCAATGCCTATGTCAACTTCCACCTAAAACAGGCTCGTTTCTTTGTGATGGGTTATAACCTGGGTTCCAAGTTCGTCAATCCGAACTATTTCTCGCTGGCGCACTATCCGCTGGATCCGTTCGTCCTGAAAATGGGCGTAGCTGTCACATTCAACAACTGATCTTATGAAATCGAGGAAACTGATAGGAGTCTACACCGGGCTGCTGATAATCGCCGTAGCAACCATGATCATGTTATGGCGCCTGAAAACCATGCCGAAGGCTGAAGTCTTCCCACGCGATTATCCGGAGATCAAAGAAGAAGGAATCCTGCGGCTGGTGACCGAATACAATCAATCGGGGTATTATGTGGCAGGTGACACGATAGAAGGTTTCCAATATGAACTGAGCCAGGCTATCGCCCAATTATCAGGTCTGGAAATACAGATATTTTTGGAGATGAGCCTGGCCGAAAGCTTCGATATGCTTGAAGAGAACAATTGCGATGCCGTTGCCCGCAATATCCCGATCACCAGCGAGATCAAAGAGAAATATCTGTTCACCGAACCGATCGTCCTCGACAAACAAGTCCTGATACAACGGACGGAAGCGGCCAATAACGGGCTCAAGCCCATCCGCAACCAACTCGATCTGGCCGGTAAGACCCTATATATCCCCAAAGATTCTCCCGCCCAGCTCAGGCTACAAAACTTAGGACATGAGATCGGCGATACGATCTACGTGATAGAAGACGAATTATACTCCGGGGAACAGCTTGCCATCATGGTTGCCAAAGGAGATATCGATTATGCCGTTTGCGACCAGCAGACGGCTGTCCTTTCCCAAAAGCAACTCCCGGAAATAGATATCAAAACAGACATAAGTTTCACGCAACTCCAATCCTGGGCAGTCCGCAAAGATTCCCCTATCCTGCTCGACAGCCTGAACAGCTGGCTGGAACAGATACGCAAGAACGGTACATTCGACAAGATATACAAGAAATATTATAAATAATGCATCACTTTATCCCTCATGCGACGGCAGCACGAAGGAGAAAGTCGAACCGACCCCTAATTCGGATTCCACGTGCATGGAACCACCCATTTTCGTAACCAGCCCTTGGCAGATGGCAAGCCCCAAACCGATACCTTCCACATAATCGTTCACCTTAACGAAGCGTGTGAAAAGGCTCTCCAGTTTATCTTTTGCAATGCCGGTTCCCGTATCCTTCACATAAAATTTCAGACATTTATCCGGCAGGCAGGTATATCCCAGCGTGATACTTCCCTGCTTGGTATTCTTAATCGCATTATTCGCCAGATTATTGATCAATTGCAACAGACGGATACTATCGGCTCCGAAACAGCACGTGCAGCTACCTTTTTCCAAAAACAACTGCACTCCTTCGGGCATACGGAGTTTGATAGAGGCGAATATCGTATCCATCAGTCCGTTTATATCGACCGGTTCATAACTGATCCTGATAGCGTCGGCTTCGATCTTGGACAGGTCGAGAATATCGTTTATCAGTTGCATCAGCAGCAGGTTATTGGTCTTGATGATCTCATAATATTCCCTACGCTCCTCATCCGAATCGGCAAAAGCCATCAATTCGGAAAAACCGGTGATCGCATTCAGCGGGGTGCGGATCTCATGGCTCATATCCGCCAGATACTTGGACTTCATCTTATCGGCAAGCTCCGCCTTGTGCTTGGCTTCTTCCAGATTCAGCTCCTGCCCTTTGCGTTCCTGTATGTTGATCGTACATCCCAGGATCACAAGCACCCTTCCCCGTTCATCCCGTTCGTAGACGGTTGCCGACGATTCACGCCAGTGATAATGATCCATTCCCGGGTATTTCACACGCAACTCGATTTTCATTTCCGATATCTCTCCCGAACATAATTTCCGAAAAGCCTCATCGTGTCTCTCCCTGTCGTCAGGATGAACCCGCGCGGCAAAACGAGGCCATGAAATATCGACCAGCTCGTCTTCTTTACCCGGCAACCAGTTATTTACCTGGACAACCGAATCATCATAATTCCGTTTGCTGTCAGGATTCACGAATATGGAACAGAGGCGGATATCATTGGAATGCAGGGCCATCTTAGTAAGTACCTGCGAACGTCTCAAGGTATTCTCCATCTTGTTGCGGACCGTGACGTCACGCCACAAAGCCAGCAAAAGGGGTTTGCCATTGCTCAAGGCAATCGGGAATTTCGTGACTTCGATATCCTTCGGGATGCCATACGCATCAGAAATCTTCCCGCTAAATTCAATAGTCCTACCCGTCTCCATGACATCACGATCCAGCCCTAAACGCTCTTCTGCGGGCATGATCGCATCAAAACTCAGTTCGAAATCATTGTGTCCCTCAACTTCTTCCGTACCGATACCGGTTATTTCTTCCATGAAACGGTTCCAATACAGATACCTGAAACCATCTTCTGCATCTTTTACAAAAACGCCTAACGGTAGTTTATCCAAAATCGTATTGATCAATCCATGTAATGAATCTTGCTTTTGTGAGATTGGCCGGATGTCCTTCCCGCCATAAATGCCGCCCATATAAACAAAATGCTTTAAAACGCTAATTTGGGTATAAAGATATTTATTTTTATCACAATCTTCCCCGGAAAATATCACAAAAATCAATCTTCCCTTGAAAAAATAACTCTTTTGAAAGAAGAGCTGCGTTCTATATAACAAATATTGCCAAATATTATCTACCTTTACCGGGAATTTAATGATGAAAGATGAGATTTGACGAATTGGACTTAGAAGAGGCCGTATTGGACGGCCTTGACGCAATGAATTTTCTGGAGACAACTCCAGTACAGGAACTGACGATTCCGGTCATTTTGGAAGGGAAAGACATTATTGCCTGTGCACAGACAGGGACAGGAAAGACTGCGGCTTATGTGTTGCCGGTGATCAATGAACTCAGCAAAGGATTACATCCGGCCAATGCCATCAATGCCATCATCATGGCTCCCACACGCGAATTGGCCCAACAGATCGACCAGCAGATCGAAGGTTTCACCTATTTTGTCCCGGTTTCCGCCGTTGCCGTCTACGGAGGCACGGACGGTATTGCCTGGGAACAGCAAAAGCGAGGGATGGAAATGGGGGCCGATATCGTGATCGCTACCCCCGGACGTCTGTTGTCGCATATCAAACTGGGCACTGTCGATCTGTCGCAAGTATCCTTCTTCGTCCTGGATGAAGCGGACCGGATGCTCGATATGGGATTTTATGACGATATCATGCAGGTCTATAAACTACTGCCGGCAACCTGCCAGACCATCATGTTCTCCGCCACAATGCCTCCCAAGATCCGGACACTGGCCCAAACGATCCTGAAAAACCCGGAAGAAGTCAAGATAGCCATCTCCCGTCCACCCGAAACAATCATGCAAACGGCCTATGTCTGCTATGACATGCAGAAACTGCGCATATTGGAAGACTTGTTCTCAAAGAGCCGTCCGCAGCGTGTCATCATTTTTTCGTCCTCGAAAATGAAAGTAAAAGAGCTGGCATCCACTCTCAAACGGATGAAGTTCAACGTCGCAGCCATGCATTCTGACCTTGAGCAGTCACAGCGTGAAGAGGTGATGAAAGAGTTCAAGAACGGACGTATAGACATCCTCGTCGCCACTGACGTCGTCTCGCGCGGTATCGATATCAACGACATCAAGCTGGTTATCAATTTCGACATTCCCCACGACCCGGAAGACTATGTGCACCGCATCGGCCGTACCGCCCGCGGAACAAACGGCGAAGGGCTGGCCATCACTTTCATTTCAACCGAAGAACAATTCCAATTCAAACGCATCGAAGAATTCCTGGATAAGGAAATCTATAAAATACCGGTCGATCCCAAATTCGGCGAAACACCTTTATACGAGCCCGAAAAATACTCCAACATGCGTCGTGGCAGAGGACGCCCCCGCAAAGACGGCGGAAAAGGGAAAAGCGACAACCGCTCCGGCAGCGGCAACAACCAACGCCGCAGAGGAAGACTGAGGAAGGAAGCATAGGCTAACGTTTATAAATATGTCGACCGGCATTTATACAAATGCCGGTCGACGATTATAAGTGCATAGCGTTGCAAAATATAGAAAACAGAGATTCGAATCCAATATAAAAAACGCAGACCAGGCCGGGCCCGATCTGCGTTTTTATCAATATCGAGAATCCCCTAACTTATCCGTTCATCGAAGCCAGGAACTCCATATTATCGAATGTCTGTTCCATGCGCTTCTTGACAAATTCCATAGCCTCCATAGAGTTCATATCGGCCAGGTACTTACGCAGGATCCACATACGGTTCACGGTGTTTTCATCCTGCAACAGGTCGTCGCGGCGCGTGCTGGACGCTGTGATATCGACAGCCGGATAAACACGTTTGTTTGCCAGCTTGCGATCCAACTGCAATTCCATATTACCCGTACCTTTGAATTCTTCAAAGATCACATCGTCCATCTTCGAACCGGTTTCAGTCAATGCCGTTGCCAGGATCGTCAGGCTGCCGCCGTTTTCGATGTTACGGGCAGCCCCGAAGAAACGTTTCGGTTTCTGCAATGCGTTCGCATCCACACCACCGGAGAGCACTTTACCGGAAGCCGGCTGAACCGTATTGTAAGCACGAGCCAGACGTGTGATAGAGTCTAACAGGATCACGACATCATGTCCACATTCCACCATACGTTTAGCCTTATTCAATACGATTTCGGCAATTTTCACATGGCGTTCAGCCGGTTCGTCGAAAGTAGAAGCAATCACTTCGGCATCTACGCTACGGGCCATATCGGTCACCTCCTCAGGACGTTCGTCGATCAGCAGGATAATCATATACACTTCAGGATGGTTGGCTGCGATCGCATTGGCGATATCCTTCAACAGCATCGTCTTACCGGTCTTCGGCTGTGCCACGATCAGACCACGCTGTCCCTTGCCGATCGGCGAGAACAGATCTACTACACGTACGGCGATATTATCATATACTTTCGAAGACTTGCGGGCCGTCAACATGAATTTTTCGTCCGGGAAAAGCGGAGTCAGATGATCGAAAGGAACACGGTCACGGACTTCTTCAGGCGTACGACCGTTGATCTTATCCACTTTGACAAGCGGGAAATATTTTTCACCTTCCTTCGGAGGACGGATAGCCCCCTCCACCACGTCGCCGGTCTTCAGGCCGAACAGCTTGATCTGCGACTGCGATACGTAAATATCATCCGGGGAAGTCAGGTAGTTATAATCGGAAGAACGCAAGAAACCATATCCGTCAGGCATCATTTCCAGCACACCGACACCTGTCAGTATACCGTCAAACTCATACTGTTTTTCCTGCACAGCATTGTTATTATTGTTGTTGCGCTGGTTGTTATGATTATTCTGGTTGTTCTGTCTGTTGTTATTCTGGCGAGGATTGTTCTGCTGCTGGGCGGCTGCAGGTTGTTCTTCCCGCGCTTTCGGTTCCGGTTTTGCAGGTGTGGAAGAGAATGGGAAAAGTTGATCGAGAACTGATTTGGTGTCCGGATGGCGGAATACCACACGTTTAGGTTCGTCTGCCGGAGTCGAAGCGGCAGGGGTTTCCACGAAAGCCGGTTTTTCCCTTTTGTTGTTCCTACTTCGGGAGCGATTTCGGCCGGAAGCTCTCCGTTATCCGATTCCACGACAACAGGAGGAAGCAACGGTTTCTCTACAGGCTTGTCAGTCTTCTTAACCACTTTCTTTGCTGCCGGTTTTACCGTTTCGGCAGGGACGTCGGCCGTAGCATCAGCTACCTGGACAAGAGTTTCGGATACAGGAGCATTGGCTGAAACCGGACTTTTGGAAACGGCTGCCTCTTCGTTTTTCTGGACAGGAACAACAGCCGCGGCCACTTTTTCTTTCTTGTCAATACGAGTCCGTCTTTTACGTTCGGGCTGTTCCGGAGCTTCCGGAGCGACCTCTTCTACCGAAACTTCAACGGGTGTGGCGGGGGCGACTTTCGTTTTGGCATCGGCTTTTGCGCCTTTCGGAGCCGCAGCTTTTGTTTTCTTAGCCTTAGTCTGCCTTTCTGCTTTCTTTGCTTCCTTTTCTTTCTCCTTTTCAGCCTGGATGCCGGCGTATGAAATGGCCTGTTCGTCAAGAATTCTGTATACAAGTTCCTCTTTCTTAAGGGAACTTACTTTTTTAATACCTAACTCTTCCGCTATACTTTGCAACTCAGGAAGGAGTTTTTCATTTAGTTCTAGAATGTTATATTTTTGCATAATGCGAAGTGAATAATAAAAACGACGTACTTACACGACCGGACACGGCACGCGTACAACGCAATCATTGTATCTTTTATAATTTGATAATTAATAATTTCATGTGAAAACCGGATTGTTGAGCTAATTTGAATCATTAGTAACACATCTGCGGAGTAAATCTTTGCAAATGTAATAATATTTTCAGTTACTCTCGCTTTTTGTCGGAAAAAAATTCACAACTAACACACTTTTAGTTGTTTTGTCCAGGCAAAAACGATTATCGGAACGTTCTCCTACAATCCAGATAACAGCGCCTCCGCTGCATAAAAGCCACGTCCGTTCCTTATCTAAACGGCTGAATTTATGATCCGAGAAATAATCGCTTAATTTCTTCCGCCCTTTCATGCCAAAAGGAATAAACCAATCTCCTTCTTTCCATGTACGCAGGGTAAGCGGAAAAGCCAGTTTGTCGTAATCGAAATAAGCGATATTTTTATCTTTCCGGATATGGAAATCTTCCTTAATAACAATCTTCTCGAAAGAAAGTTCGACAGGACCGGACCAAACTTTCTCGCCACCGGTCAGTGTATATTCACGGACCTCTTCTTTTACAAGGGGAGATAACAATAAATAGTCCCGATCTTTTATCAACCGGTGCGTAGAAGAGAAAAAGGTTTTGCCCGATTCTTTCGTCAGGGACAAATAAACATCCTCCGCCACCGGACGAGTAAAGCCATAGGTTTTGAGTAACTCGTATAAAATAGCATCGGGCGACGGGTAACGCATCAAGGCGGCAATCGAAAGGCGGTCCCCTTGCTCGACCACGGCATTCCTCGCCTCTTCCACCACATGCAGATAAACGGCTTCGGCTGCCGACAGATGTTCGGACGTACGGGCGATCGCATCCTTCACGGAAGGATTGATTTCCTCCAGAAGCGGAAGGACACGCAGGCGGATAAAATTGCGCGTATAAGCATCGGAAAGGTTGGTACTGTCGGTCACATACGTCAAACCGCGTCCGGCAAGCCACTCCAAGATATCCTCACGGCTCACGGCAAGCAAAGGGCGCACCACGAAACCGTTCCTCGGACGAATCCCGCTCATTCCCCTGATGCCGGTCCCACGTACCAGATTCATCAAAAGCGTTTCCACACTGTCGTCACGATGATGAGCCACAGCGACAGCCTGCGCCCCGGTTGCAGCCCGTTGCTCTTCGAACCAGCCATAGCGCACCTCGCGGGCAGCCATTTCAATGGAGAGATGCCGGTCGGCTGCATATTTTCGGGTATCGAAGTCCGTCATCAGGAAAGGGACATCCAGTTTTCGGGCATACTCCCTTACAAACTGTTCATCACGCAGGGATTCGTCTCCCCGCAAATGAAAATTACAATGCGCCGCAATACAGGAATAGCCCGACTCCACCAAAATGGTGAGTAGGGCTATTGAATCTGCTCCGCCACTTACACCGACCAGAACCGGACGGTTTTCCGTAAGCAACCGATATTTCTCTATATATGCACGGACAACGTCGCGCATCCGATTATTCTTCTATGCCTGCCAATTCAGGGTCGATCATGATACGACCACAGTATTCGCAAACGATCACTTTCTTACGCAACTTGATATCCAACTGTTTCTGGGGCGGAATCTTGTTGAAACAACCACCGCAGGCACCACGCTGTACATATACGACAATAGCCCTCCGCGTGATAAATACACGCCACCAAAGCCGTTACGTGCCCCCTTGCGGATACGTTTGAAAGCAGTCAAGAGGCGCGGTTCGATATTCGCTTCCAGTTTCTTTGCTTTTTCGCGCAGTTTCTCTTCGTCCTGCTTGGTTTCGGAAATGATCTGTTCCAGTTCACCCTGCTTTTGAACCAAATCAGCCTTACGGCCTTCCAGTCTTTCGGACAGTTCGGCGATCTCTTCCTTCTTACGGTTGATCGCTTCACCGAATTCACGAATCTTCTTTTCAGAGAACTCGATTTCAAGTCCCTGAAATTCTATTTCTTTTGACAAGTTGTCGAACTCACGGTTGTTACGCACGTTATCCAACTGCGCTTTATATTTTTCAATCAGACCGGTTGACTCCGTAATCTTATGTTTCTGTTCTACAACAGCATTCTCAAAATCTTTAATTTCTGACTGATAGTTCTGAAGACGTGTTTCCAGACCAGCGATCTCATCTTCCAAGTCCTGTACTTCCAAGGGAAGTTCGCCGCGAAGTGTCTTGATCTTATCAATTTCAGTCATCATCGTCTGAAGCTGATACAGCGTAGAAAGCTTTTCTTCAACTGTAAT
>OGOF01001639.1_pt1 | contig 13123 bp, 10 predicted proteins | sample 1552621 | NCBI WGS metagenome assembly OGOF01 (sample SAMEA2580156, study PRJEB22360) | human gut metagenome | biome: human gut; feature: human-associated habitat; material: faeces | place: Denmark | collected 2008/2010
CCACTCATTACATTGTAAATAAGCTAAAAAATTTTGGATATACAGATATTCAAATTGGCTTTGGACCATTAAAAACTGGAGTTATGGTTGAGATTGGAAGCGGAAGACCTTGTGTCATGCTTCGTGCTGATATCGATGCCTTGCCAATTCAAGAACAAACAGGGGTTGAATTTTGCTCTCAATCTAAAGGTGTATCGCACGCTTGCGGGCATGATGCGCATATAACAAATCTTCTCGGTGTGGCTAAGCTTTTGAAGAAATATGAAAATTCCATTAAAGGAAGGGTGAAGCTGCTTTTTCAGCCGGCAGAAGAAACTAGGGTTAAAATATACGAAAAACCTTTATCCGGAGCGGGTTATGTTGTTCGAAGCGGTGCTATTGATGATGTGGATGCCATTTTTGGCATGCATGTTTGGGGGATGTTTAGTAAAGGAAAAATATACGTTAAATCTGGTCCAACAATGATGGCTTCGGGTCGGTTTAACTTAAAGGTTATTGGGAAAGGGACTCACGGTGCAAGTCCGCATTTGGGATGTGATCCGATAACAACGATATGCCAAATCGTGGATGGCATTCAGACTGTGGTTTCTCGAGAAGTGAGTCCTTTGGAACCTCGATTAATTACTGTCGGGACGATCCATGGTGGTACAGCGACTAACGTTGTGCCGCAGGAGGCAATGATTTCTGGCACTCTTCGTGCCGCTAGCGAAAATGTCGTTAAATTTATGGGCAAAAGGTTGGCGGAAGTGGCAGAAGGAACGGCTAAAGCTCATCGATGCTCAACAGAGTACGATCTGCTTATCAACGGACCAGCTGTTGTAAATGACTCGGAAATGGTTGTGATTGTTCGGGAGGCCGCAACAGATGTATTGGGGACCGAACGCGTCTGTGATGTTGAAATGTTGACTGCAAGTGAGGATTTTCGAGAGTATTCTGCTCGACGTCCTGCTGCTCTTTATTTTATGGGAATGTTTGAGCCTGAAAAAGGAGTTGGCCAGCCTCAACATGACCCAGGTTTTATTGTCAATGATGATGTGTTAGTAGATTCTGTAGCAGTGATGACTTCGATAGTCTTTACTTACTTTAATAAAACAAGTGAAAATCACTTTGGACAGAGCACTCAGACAATATGATCGGGAATTTGTTAAGAGTTTGTTATTGGCGATTTTGAACGGACGATCGTTCGTCTGTGAGCTGATCGTTAGTCTCTTCGGATGTCTGGATGGCCGTAATCGCTGATTCATGAGGCTGCGGCGGCGGAGGTTCTTGAATAGCCGCCGCGCCGGCTTGTACAAAGACGCCCAATCGATCGACAAACTTCACGATTAATTTGGCGAAAAGCCCGACCAGAACTGCCGACAAGACGGTTCCTTCACGTACGCCGATGAGTTCTCCCGCGCAGACAAATCCAATGCCGGCAGCAATCAAGGAGAGTGTGACGTCGTTGACGATCTTCACTGAACCGAAGGACTTGCGTGTGACCGCGGCGGCTGCCAGTACGAAGCCTTCCCCCGGCTGGACAATGGTTTTTGATCGAATCTGCATGACAATGCCAAGTGCCAGAACGAAGTTTCCCGAAATGCTCATCAGGAGGCCCGTCCACCATCCGGCCGGTGCATGCGGCGAAACAATCGCCATCGCCAGGTCAATACAGATGCCAAAAATGAGAACAGTCGGTATTTGCAGAAGATTCCAGAGCGAAAACCGCCGACGAAGGAGCAGCACCTGACCCGCAACCAGAAAAATGTTCACGAAAAAAGTGGTTGTGCCAAATGAATAGCCCGTGAGCACAGTGAAGACATATGGAACCGTGCTGATGGGGGTGGTACCGAGGTCTGCCACCGTTGTGAGCGCTACGCCAAGAGCCGCTGTGAACATGCCGATGAGCAGGAGCAGCAGACGAAGCGACAGATGTGCAAAGCGGCGAGAGGAGCCAACGGGTGTTTGGCGGGGCACTGGCGGCATGAGGAAAACGGTCAGTCAAAAGAAAAAAGCCGACGGGTGTCGGCTTTGAAAACAGAAATGATATACCGGATTGAAAACATTGAGATGCTGCTTGGGGAGAGCGTGCCTGAGCCAGGCCCTGTTGTTTCCTGAGTGACAGTCGTCCAATGTCGCGTGAGAGCATCTCAAACAGTCGAAATGAGGAGAAGAAAGTACGAGGGCGAATTCGCAGATTGACGGAGCGTGATGGATTCGGACCTCCATGCTTTTCGCAGCTGCTTGAAGGAAACCGCCGGCGGCAAAATCTGTGGAACGTCGCAGGATTAGGCAGCCGTTCGATATCCGACGGCCTCTCACGAAGGAATTGGTTGTCGTTATTTGGATTGGCAGAGACCCGATGTTTTATGCGGCAGGTTCATCCTGAGCGCGATGCCATTCAATCGTTCCGCTTGTCTGCAGTTCATCTTCGGCACCAGGCAGCTCATTGATAAGCCGCCACTCGAAGCCGAGTTTCCAGGAACCATCTTGATCGCTCATAGTGGGAATCGAAGCCGGCAGCGTAAGCCGCAGGCGCAGTTTTGCGCCGGGACGGATAACAGCTCGGAACTTCAGTGTCTTCACTTGAGCGGGAGCCGCATCGGGCGGTACTTGGGTGAATTCTCGGGCGGCAGTCTCAACGAGAAGAAGCTGTGCCACGCCGGGAAGAATCGGCATGTCGGGGAAGTGTCCTCTGAACCACGCCAGTTGGAGCGATGCCTCAAAACGAAGTGTGAGCACTCGCTTGCCGTTCTCAACCGTGTCCGTCTCTATCAGCCATTCTGGTCGGCGCTGATCAAAGAGCGTACGCAGACAAGCTACCGTGACTTTTCCCTGCGGATCAGCAGGCAGCTGATCGACAAATCGCCAGCGCCGCGGAAGCGCAACAGCAGGAAGCGATCGCTTCAAGTGCGTCTTCAAGGGCTCGAGCAGTGCGGCTTTGCCTTTTGTAAACTGTAGTTCGCGTCCTGCCGGCGTAAGCACGACAGCCGCATGGAGTGCATCGCGCTGAGATTCTGCACGGATCGTTTCCAAGAAGACTTTGCTGTTGGAGACGAGACCGGTTTCAAGCAGCAGTTTTTCCACTTCAGGGAGCGCTACGCGTTTGCCTTCAATTTTGACGATGCGGTCAGCCCGGCCGAGGAGTGAAAACAAACCGTCTTGCAGCGCAATGCGGTCTGCACCGTCGATCCAACCTTCATGGTCAAGGTGGCGGCCGGAAAGCGCAATGAGTCCCTCTCCGGCAGGCAAATAGCGGCTTTCGACTTTAACGGCTGCCTGGATCCCTTCAACGGTCTTCCAAGCTGACGCGGCAACGGCGGATTTTTCATTATCCGTAAAACGTCGCTGCCGCCAAGCGATGCCGCCGGTTTCAGTCGAGCCGAGCACTTCAAAGGGAAAGTGCCCAAAGGCGCATTTGGCGTTTATTGCGCCGGCATCATCGAGCGGGCCGGTCGATGAAAAAACAGCTGCCGCAGTGCCTAGTGACGGTGTGAAGAGAGACTCGTCGCCGAAGCGCTTCAGATGCGCAGGCGAACTGATGACGACAGCCTTGCGTCCTCGCACAGCGCAATTTTCAAGAGCTGCCTCAAGCGACTCAGGATAGTGAAGCCTCGGTCCCACTGCAATGCCGCGTTCTTCCATCAGCGGCCACATCAAGCGAAAGAGCAGCCCATAGATATGTTGCGCGCTTACGGTGCCGAGCACTTCAAATTCGCCCCACGCAGCCGGTGATTGGCCGGTACGTTCAATGACGCCGGCATGGATCGCTTCAGGCTCGTAGAAACATTGCTCGAGCCGCTTTCTGATGAGTTTGGGTTCGCCGGTGCTTCCGCTCGTTAAAAGCGATAACAGTTCTGCTTTGTCGTCCAAAAGCGGAAGGTCTTCGCAAGGCGGCAGGCGGTTAAAGTCTGAAAAACGGCATTCAGGGGTCATGATCGACCAACTGCAGCTTTCGTCCATTGCCGCGGCATCGAGCCCAAGCATGGTGTTTTTCGCGGTCAGCCCGGCTGCGCTGAGGCGTTCGAGCGTTCCTGGAAGCGCATCGCCCGGGAGAATGACATGCACACCGGCTGCCCAGCATCCGAAAAGTGCCGGCAGCAGTTCAGCGGCATCTTCGGCGTAGAGCACTGCATTAGGCAGGCGCAAATGCTGAGCTGTGCTGCGCCAGACCGCGGCACCGGCGAGAAAGTCTGTCATGGAGAGTTCCATGCCTAGTGTGTTTCTTGCAACAGGGCGGTTCGCTGGGGCATGTTGAAGGATGCGGCTCAGAATGGTGTTCTGCATGGAAAAAGCGTTGGTTGAGAATGCACTCTGGAGAGGCCCTCGGTATGGAAGGAGAAGACAACGTTGATCGGTGTCTGAGGGTTTGCCGTATCAAACCGTTCGTCGACTTAACCGTCAGGATGACGGAACGTTATTTTTGTCTTTCACGCCGGTGCATGACGATAGTACGAAGAAGCCATTCTCCCGCAAAGAGCACGCCGATGGCGATATAGGAAAGACACCCGTTCCAGAGTACCCACGTCTCTCTGGAAAGAAAAACGGTAGCGAGCGCAGCTGCACCGTTGAGAATGAAGAATCCGCACCAGACCTGAGTAACGCCTCGGCACCACCGAACGGCTTCAGGCGGCAGCACAGCATCTTTCATCCGGGCGAAACGTTCGACCATGGGCATTCGATTGGGGAGAAGCGTTGTGCCGAAGGCCCAGAGAAGAAAGGCATTGACAAGGACTGGATATAACCGCATGGGTTCTTCCAGTCCGGAGAATGCAGCTGCTGCGCATAGACAGACCGCGATGACCGAGAGGACCCAATCCTCCCGCGACCTTGTCACTAAAGCGCGGCAGAAAGTGACTGCGGCAAGACCAGCAGCAACCGCTGCTGGTCCCCAGTGCGAGAGACCGTACCAGGCCCAGAAGGGATAAAGGACGAGAACAGTTCCAAACGTTGCGCGCAGAACCGCCTTGAGCGGCAGGGCCATGGCTGAGGCTGACAGCTGTGTGTCAGGCGGCAGGATCGGGTTCTTCCATGATTTTGGCAATCACGGAAACGACATCACCCAGAGTGCGTACAGCCTTGAAAGCTTCCGGCTTCACTGTGCGGTTTCCCAAATAGGGCTTGAGCTGCACAATCATGTCGACAGCATCAATGGAGTCGATGTCAAAGTCCTCGTAAAGACGAGCTTCAGGTCGGATCTTCTCGGCCGGAATATCGAATTCGTTGGTAAGGATTTTGGAAAGAGCGGCGTAGACCTTCTCTTCTTGAGGCGTAAAAGTCGTCATGGCATTTAAGGCAAAGAGTCAGGCCTGTTCGCGATGGGATTCAATATAGTCAGCAAGCGAGCGAACGTTTTTGAAAACGGCGCGGGATTCTTCGCTTTCTGCTGTAAGCGTCACGCCGAAGCGCTTTTTGAGTGCAAGGCCAAGTTCAAGCGCATCAATGCTGTCAAGGCCGAGCCCTTCGCCAAAGAGCGGTTCATCGGGATCAATATCTTCGGGTTGGACGTCTTCGAGCGCGAGCGACTCTACGATAAGGTGCTGCAGTTCGCTGATAAGGGGATTGTCCATGGCTGGATTGATTCTCTGAAGGGGAATGATTCGGCGGCGGGCAAGCGCAGCCTTGATCGCGGCTGCGCTTCACTCACAAATGCGGGAAAAGCGCCCGGCCGACGGCATTGGTAAGTTCGACGGCAGCGCGGCGAAAAGACTGATTATAAGTTTTTTGAAATGTCTGAACATCGATCTCAGGAAGCGCCTCAAAGGTGAGGACCATCGGTTCCTGCGGAAGGCGCCACCAAACGGCATCCTTAGTGAGCCAGCGAGGATGGGCGGAGATTCTTACCGGTGTGATAGGCCGGTTGGCGTGTAGTGCGAGCTGCGCCGTGCCTCGATGCATCTTGGGAATTTCACTCAATTGAATAGGTGTGCGGGTGCCTTCAGGAAAAATCACGAACGAGACGCCGCGGGAAAGTTCTGCTTCCAGAAGACCGAGTGCTTCGGGACCGGCGTCGTTGGGGATGTAGCCGGCTCCCAAAATGGGGGCTCGCGTAAACCAATTCTTGAGGAGCGATGCTTTGACAATAGTGGTTGCTTCTGGAACGATGGATAAAAGGCACACAATGTCGATCAGTGATGGGTGGTTGGCCGCGAGAATCGCTCCTTTTTTCTGGAACGCTTCGGGGTTTTTGACCTCAATGCGTACGAGACCGAGTGAGGTGACAACACTGACAAAGAGCCCAAACCAGCGTTTTACGACCCGTCTGGCCAGACTTTTCTTTTCTTCAGGCGTGCCGCCCGCCATCTTGAGCCAAGGCGTGAGGAAAAAGCCGAAGACTATTCCGCCCAGGCCAAAGAGCGCAAAAGCGAAAGCAGTAAAGGCCAGACGAAAAGGAAGGAGCGCTCGGCGGCGGAAGGCATGCATGGAAACTGCATTCATTATGGGTGCCTCGTCTCGGCTTCAAGTCTGCTGGTTTTTGCCCAAATGTGCGCCGCATGGCGGTCAAAATGCGTAAAAGTACGATCGTCTGAGCCGAGCAGCCAGGCCAGTACTTCCAGTGCCGGTGAGGGGCCGCCCAAAGTGTCGAGGCGATTATCGGACGTTTCGGAAGCCGACAGCGGCCGTGTCGTCAGGGCTGCGCAGGGACCTTTCGCACACACCTCGCGCCATTGATTCGGATCGGCTGTTTCATGTTGACGGCCAAGCAGCAGCCCGACGGCATGTGTCACGCCGGCAGCGTTCGTCTGTACGGGCGGCTTTAGGTCGGCACAGATAAGCAGAACCTGCGGAGCTTCAAAGAGCAGACCAACCGCGGATTCAAAGGCGGCTTCGAGCGAAAAAGGACCGCCCGCAAGCGCAGTGAGGTTGCCGGTATGCCCAAGCGCAATGGATAAGAGCGCCGGAGGGGCATTATGCACACTTGTCGAAAAAGCGGCCGGCGAAACGGTTCCGCCGGCGGCAACACTTTCGAGTGAATCCACCGCCAGCTGCAGATCGCCCCAGCGGGAGGCATAAACCCACGGCAGATTTTTATCCTCGGCTGCTGCGAGGAGCGGTGCGGCCGCTTCGGCAGCAGCTCTCCCTAAAGGCGAGAGCCGGCGACGAAGCATCGGCGGGACAAGGACTGCCGGCGCTTTGGGTTCTGCGGCGTTCAATGGAGCATATTCGCTCGAAAGCAGTCCAAAGTCCGCACCGTGCGTGCGGAGGGCGGCAAGCCAGGCAGCCCGGTCAGCCAGACCGGGCGCCCAAGCGGACCAGGCAAGAATCTGTGCACAGTTGATCATGGAATGATTGTGTTTCGGATTTTTGCCTGAATTTTAAGGAAGATGGATGCTATTTGGCGTAGGGCTTCCAGTCTCCGTCTTTTTGTTTGAGATATTCCTGCCCCTTATATTCAAGTACTTTAGCCTGGCCGTTTTCAGAGACCGGGTTGGTTTCAGGCAGATCCTTCACAAGCGATTCCAGCGGCGTGGCACCGCCCTTCTTTGAGAAGAAATTCGTTTCGAGCGTGCGTCCGATCAAGGTGGTCATTGCAAGATAGCTCGTCGGACCTGTCACGTGGATGGGTGCATCGGGGAGTCCTTGCAGACCGACGAACTTCACCATCGTCGGTACTTCCGTGATGCGAAGAGACGGGATATCGCGCAGACGCGGCGCCTGAATTTTGTCGCCGCGGACGGCTGCGCCGTGTTCTGGCACGACGACGACCATTACTTTGCGTCCTGAGCGCTCCAGTTCACGCAGGAAGGTCTGCAGATCATCGAGCAGCTTCTGGGCTCGGGGCTTAAAGGGTTCAGCACGGCCGTGACGCGGCAGGCGATTGCCGTCGTGCAGTGCAATGAGGTTCATGAAAGTAACCGTTCGCTTGTCTTTTGCTCGCTGCAGAGTGCGCTGCCAGTAGCGAAGCAATGCAAGGGTATCGGTGAGCTCCTCATCGTCAAATCCCATGTAGCGGACGGCAAGGTTTTTCCCCAGACTTTCGAGATCCGCAGTGAGGCCCGTTTCGTTGCGCAGCGTCGGCAGGAAGCTGTCGTATTCGCCAGAGTGGTCAAACATCATGTGCTGGCGGTAGCCGATGGTGCCCAGACGGTTGAGAATTTCGCATTCGGGACGGCGCTCGCCGTAAATGCCTTGGTGTGAAGGCTGTCCGCAGGCTCCTGTGAGGAGTCGAATGGCAGCCGGCCCCGAATAAGAGGTGGCGCTGTTGAAGCGGTCAAATCGGATGTTGAATTTCTCGAGGACCGGGTGCTTGTCGAGCTGAGAAGCGACCAGGTCATCATTGGAAAGCGAACAGATGTTGAGGAGCAGAATGTCAAAGGGCGTGTCTTTATCGGGAAGCCCTTGGGGCAGTTCAGCGCGGCGCTCCTTTTCATAGTTGAGGAACGCCTGGTACCACTCTTCAATGGTCTTTGAATCGGCAGCTGCGCCGGCCGGCCCGCCCTCGGCAGTTGCTGTGCCGCCCGCGGCAGCTTCACGGGCCGCAGGCGCAAAGAACGCATCAAGGTAAGGCATGGTCACCATCACCGCGAAGTAGCAGATCGTGATGAATGTGATGCGCACGCAGTTGCGAAGCAGATACCAAAGACAAAAGATGAGCGCTGCCCAGCCGACCATCTGCCAGTTGATGAAGTCGAGGGCAAAGTCAATCACGTAGTTCAGTGAGAATCCCTGCACCGCGGCTGCGTTCGTTGTGAGGCTCGCAATGGGCGGCAGCCAGCTTTCGCTGTAGGCGAGCGCAGCACCGGCCGCAACGGCGGCAAGACCGCGCAGGGCGCTTAGCCACCGATAGGGAATCGGAATCAGCAAAAAGACGAGCAGAAGCGCATTCCAAAGAACGTCTAGATTGAGATAACTGAAGTAAGCAAGCGCAAACTTCAAAATGAAATAGACGTTCCAGACACCGAGCCCGCGCCAGGGGAGCTTAAGCTCGGCGGCTGCTCGGGGCGTCTTTTGAGTCGGAGGACTCGGCGGTGTATCCGGCGTAGTATTTTTGTCGGTCATGACGATCTGATCAGTGTCTGTAGCGTTCACTTGGCGCCGCTCTGTCGAGGCAGCAGAAGTCGTCCGTCAGCATCGAAGGCAAAGCGTTTGTCGTCGAAGCCGAGGCCGTAAAGATTCAGAACGTTGCCGTAGTAACGGTCCGGACTGACGGGATCGGCAGCGAGCGTCGTGCGGATGAGGCCTGCAGTACGGTCGTTGCCGAGAAGTTCGAGAACACAGGCGCCGAAATAGGCGGGACCGGGACCAGAAACGTCTCCAGTCGTCACCGAGACTTCATCGGGCGGGGTGTTCATGCGGCGAACGATTTCAAGGAAGGGACGGAACTGCTTTTTGAGCACCGGACTGGCCGGGTCAAGCGGCGACATCATGCCAACCCAGAGATAAGTGCGGATGGCGTTGTAGCTGCCGACTTCGTAATCGCTGCCTTTCGGGGGAACGAGGCGGCCTGACTTATCAAACTGCGCCCATTCGGGGGCATAGCCGCTCGGCGCAGAGCGTACGAGCATGCGCAGTGATCCGTCATACACTTTTTTCCAATAGGCATCTTCCAGAGCAAAACGTTTCAGGATGAAAAGCGGGTAGTAGCTTGGATTGAGCTTGACAAGACCGTTCTTTTCAAAACCAACGCGTCCCGGAAGAATCACGTCGCCAAGACCATCAACGGTGCGGACTTCTTTTTTAAGAAGTTCAAGCATGGCGCGGCCCTTGGCCGTATAGCCGTCATTTTTCCACAGACGTCCGGCTTCAAGCAGGTTGTAGGCGATCCACATGTCGGAATCGGCGGCATTATTGGTATCCAGAATCTTCCAGGACCGGGACGCTTTGTCTTCGCCCCAGAGCCAAGCAGGAAGCGTCTTGGTGATGTCGCCGCCCGACAGGTTTTGCTCTGTCCAGCTCAATAACGCATCGAATGTTGTGCGGTCGTCAGCGGCAAGCGCGAAAAAGAGCGCATAGCTCTGACCTTCGCTCGTCGTGATTTTGCGCTCGTCACTGCGATCCACTACGCGGGCGTTGTCAACGCTTGCCGTCTTGAAGGCATCCCACAAATCCCAGGCATGAGCCGACACGGCAGCAGTTGCGCCAATAGCCGCACAGAGTCCCGTAACGATGAAGTGCTTGAGTTTGGACATCATGCTCTCCGACCGACCCAGCGGCGCATAAGGAAGAAGGCGGCAAAACCGATGATCGCGGCGGAAATGAGCGCGAAGAAAACGAGCCAGGGTGTTGTGAGAGCCGCATCCAGATTTGATGCTGCACAGGGAGGTTCCCCACTGCATAACGGTCGCCGACACTGAAGGCTGCCAGACCGTCCGCAGAAACGACGGTGGTAGAACCGCCGGCAGCGGCGAGCCCCTGGGCATCGCCGAGTGCATCTGCAAGCACCACAGCACCGGCTTCGCCTTCAGCAAGGAGCGCCACGACAGAGTGCTCGGAACTCAGAGGTGATTTGAAGCCCGAAAGAACGCCGACGCCCGGAGCAAAGATGGACTGCTGAGGCGGTTTGGGGAACTGTCCTGCTTTAAACGCTTTCGCGGTTTCTTCCTGAACCTTGAGGGCATCGTCTTCATTGATGTCAGCGAGCAGCGCCGGCATCGCCCCGACTAAAAGCACATCACGGTCCTTGAGAATGGGATCTGCAGGATTTCCGGTCACCGCGATGCGGTTGCCGAAGGCGCCGGTGGCGGCTGACATGCGGCCGACGGCATTAAGCATCGCGCGGATGGACTGGGGTTCGGCATTGTCCGCAATGAGCACTGCAGTTTCAGCCAGATCGGCGTAGCGCGTGAAGGGATAGCCCGTCTGTGTGAAGAGCTTTAAGTTGGGCATTCGCGCGTAGTGATAAAGGCCGGAAATTTCCAGCGTCGATGTAGGTTCGACTTCAAACTGGTGCGGGAATACCATAATCGACTTGCAGTTCTCGGGCGATCCGCCTTCATACGTGCGTTCGTAGTGCATTTCGAACGTGAAGTCATTGGTCTGCGCAAGTGCGAGCGCGTCATTGGTATTGTTAAATAGGGCGCCGTAAAAGCCCGGGAGCGAAATCACGCGCGAACCATGACCGTCCTTCGTCGGCAGCGGATCGGAATCAATGAGCCGGCCGTTGACCAAAGCGCGGAATTGCCCGGCTTCATCCTTCATGGGTTTGGAGGCGCGGTAGTCGACCTTCATTTCCAGAGTGGCATTGTCGACCATGAAGAGGTCGGGGGCGAGCCGCACGGGCAGATGCACGGGCGGCATCGCATAACCCTTAGCGGTGAGCTGTCCCGAATATTCGATTAAGCGGCTGAAGGGAACCTTCTGATCCGTGTCGAGCCAGCGCGGTGCGTCGTAGGCTTTGCGGCGCTCGGGTTCCTGCTGTGCGGCGGGCTTGAAAGTGTCGCCGATCATCACGCTGCTGCCTCGGCCGAGTGCCTTCATAGCGGCAATTAAATCCGCATCGTCGCGGCCCGCGACAATGAGCATTTTCTCAGCAAGACTGTTGGGCGCATCGGCGACGGAGATCTGCGGCCCCTCAACTTTTGGAAAATCCTTCAAAAAATTCGGGCGAGCCGTATTCGTAACGAACACCACGAAGTGCTCGCCTGCCGGAGCTTCATTGAAATATACGGGGAAATCGGCGCCGCGCCAGTAAGCGAGCCGGCCTGCCCATGAGGCCGTCAAGGCCGCTGCGGTCTTCATGGCGGCTGATGGCGCAGACGGAAAGACCACGGGCAGCACCGTTGGGTCACCGGTTGCGGTGTCAATAAAAGGCGCAGGCAGTTTGCCCATGTCGCTGCCGAGACGGATACGCTGCTTTTCGAGCACCAATCGGCTTTGAGCATTGATGTTGAGCCAGAGTGCATCGTCCGCAGGATTTTCGCACGTCGACTGAATGTGTCCCACGAACTCAATCGAGACTTGGTTCATCGTCTGCATTGACTTCGGATTGAGCGAGAAAACGAGCTTGCTCGGTTTCCCAATCATGTCTTTCGTCAGGACGGCGGTCTGCTGGAGCTGGCCATTCAGATAGATGTTGAGCTGAGAGGTGGTATCCAGAACCGACGGCGAGGCGGTGAAGGACAGTTCGAGATCCGCACGGGAAATAACATCGTCCGAGCGAACGCCGAAGTCGAAAAACTGATTCTTGACGAGCCCAGTGAGCTTCACGCTTTTTGCTTGTCCGCCGGGCACTAAATTCAAAAGCGGTTTGATTTCCGTCCGGGTGCCTGTCGCGTCGGTGCGCCAGACGGGCGCAAAATCGGCCGCAGGCTGCATCGGCGCAGCACTGGGGGCAGGTGTGTGCAAGGCTAAAAGAACGAACGCGGAAAGAGCGGCAGCCTTAAAGGTCTCTGCTCCTAGGCGGAAGGTGGGGTGAGCGAACATCGTGGGAGAGGTGCTGAAGTGATCAAAGCGGTTTGAGCACCAATGCTGCAGCGCTGACGCGCAGAGTGTTTGAGCGTTCGGCAGCAGAGCGCGGGACTTCAACCACAAGCTGCGTTGCGGAGGTCATCGTAAAAAAAGGGATTTTACTAAATAAAAGAGATGTGCAGGAAGATTGAAAGCAGTGTGCGGCACTGAAAACCAGATGTTGAAAGCTAAAACTGGCGGGTATACAGTAAACAGAAAGGCCAACTGAAAATGGGCCGGAATAGGGTTTGTTTGCCGCACTGATAGCCGTGATCAATGGAGGTGCTGCGATGCACTTCGCTGCAGCGTGAGATTGCTTTCAACCGAAGATTGAAAAAAGCGCTGAGCACCCCTTAGAGTCTCACTTTGCTCAATCGTGGCAAGATTGTGCCGAACATTCTCAAAATGGATGGTTCTGCCTGCGGCAGAGGGAAATTGATTGATTTTGAATACTATGATCCAAGCGGTTAATTGCTTGTATTGGGTCGCTTAACGGCTGGTGCCGTGGCTCGCAGCCGTTGTTTTCTTGCCCGTCTGCGCTCTAAGCGCTCGGTACGGACAAGTGTATATGCCGGCTTTGCTGTATTGCTTCTTACCTTTGCGTCAAGTTCTCTTGTGATTGCGCTGCTCGCAGCTATCCGTACCTTGCTTGCTATAACAACAGGAGACGCAGCAATGACAACGATTGCCTACTTTGCGGGATGTGCTGCGAGCCTGCTTTTCTTTGGCCGTTTATCTAACCGTTTCGGTCGACGGC
>OGOF01001646.1_pt1 | contig 13066 bp, 10 predicted proteins | sample 1552621 | NCBI WGS metagenome assembly OGOF01 (sample SAMEA2580156, study PRJEB22360) | human gut metagenome | biome: human gut; feature: human-associated habitat; material: faeces | place: Denmark | collected 2008/2010
TTTCAATATAGTTTTGCAGAAAATCCGCAGCTTGGGTTTCTTCCCGGCTGATGGAAGGGATGCTAATCAGTGATTTAAGCAGGCTTACAGCCTCTGTTGTCATATAGGAAATATCATATTTCATAGTCAAATCTTTTATCTATATCTTAATCTTTGCACAAAGATAGTCGTTTTGAACAATAGTTTCAAATAAAACTAATATATTTGTGATGTACATTGATTATCAGATGATTATGAAAAATCATTATTTTACTTGATTATAATGGTGGGATAATATTAGTGCCCTAATAAAACAGGAGGGTTTTAGTAGATGTCCTATTAGTGGATACTAATGATGATAAGTAGCAAGTAGTCACAGACCGCAATTCATATCTGTGTATATACAATATTCTCTGTTGTTCCGAAAAACGATTGGGTACGCAAGCTTTGTTTTATCCATTTGGAAAATTTGTGTAAAGCTTTACATAAGATATTTATTTCATTTAGACAAAATTGCCCAAAAGTTTTAATATGAGTATTGAAAAACTGTGTTTTGTTTGAGAAATAGAAAATATTTTTTATGGCTCCATTTCGATGTAAGTTACCATAGGGTACTCTTTGTTATTAAGGTCTACACGAAGTTTGCGCACATAATCCGGTTGGTTCTCTTTGCCGGTAGCACCCAATGCTTCGATGAAGGGAGTAATTTCGAGTTTTCGGTGTACCTTACAATGATAGATTTCCGTAGTGTCCGAGGGGTGTATCTCCAAGTCAAACTTTTCTTTGGCCACCAGTACTACTTCCAGTTGCTCTCTTCGGCGCCAGGCATTGATAATAGGGTGAAATCCGGAAATATGTCGTTCGATTAAGTATTCCTTTTTCTGTGAGGCATACGGTGCTCCTAACTGAAGTACTGTCTCTACGAACGATGTTATATGTTATCAGCCCGGCATCTTGATAGCACTTCATGCACGAGTCGCATCCGTGGCATTCGTATGTTTTGCCCATATAGTTGCCATTTACAATCCATACATTGCTGATAGGGGTTTCCGTACCTCCCGGAACTGGATAGGTAACATGCGGATATTTGTCGCCAAGAGGCAGGGTAACTTCGCCCGTCTGTAGGGCGAGAGCATATAGCTCTTTGGTGGGTTCAAGATGATTGCGGATTATGCGTTCCACTTCGGCATGGTTGTTCCTACAAGATGTACAAAGGTATATCACAACTGTGAGAACCACTCCGGCAGTGGTAATATTTCGTAGAGTAATATTAGATAGTATGTTAAACATATAGTTAGGTATAAACAGGTAAGCAATAATAAAAAGAAAGAACACAAATTACGCAAATTACATTAATGGATGTACTGTTGACAGTCTCAGAATAATTTTTTGTGTAATTTGCATTCTTTCTGTCAATTCACACTATTTGATGAATGTGATTTCGTAGATGTCCGGTCCTGTACCACCGCTAGTGGTCAACATTCCATCAAACTTGAGAGCACGTATGTCAGCGGGTTCCTTGAACTTCAGATATATGGTGCCATTAGCATTTCTGGTGAGTTTGCCATATGAAATGAATCCGTTACCTTCGTCTGCATACACGTTCAAACTTCCAAGACTGTAGTAACCGGTGTCAAAGTTGATTCTGACACCCAGTATTCTTGTGAGCTCCGGGAAAGTCATCGTCAGGAAAGTATTCTTATTAGGGTACCACGTATTGCCAGAGTTTTTTCCATCATACAGAAATTCCAAACCATCGCTTTTATTTGATTCAAAAACAACGTTGTTATTGAAATACTCTCCAGTAATCTCATCATTAGAAGGATCAATATTGTCTTTCTCCAATTTGAGATTTATCTCTATTAACACGTTGTAGCTCTGTTTCGATATTTTCACTCCACTGACTGCATCTACAAATTCCAAGCGAAGTGGAAGAACGTATCCCGGTAGTTTGTTCAATATATCTGGATTAGTGATATTAAGAGTAATTGTCCCCTCTCTACTTCCGGCAGTTATGATGGCATCATTCAATTCGAATGCCTCGTCCGGAAACTCTGTCAAAGTATGTCCTTCCAACAAGTCGAGGTTCTTTTTGAGACGCACTTTGACATTTTGGTTCAAAGCCTTTTTCAATTTTACATTAAAGGTGAACTCGGTTCCTTCGGTTATCGTAGTCTGTTTTCCATCGCTCTTGGCATTCAGTTTCATCACGGTCTTACCTTCCAGATATAAAATGTTGGAAGGATCAAACAGAAACTTTTCCGGAATATCTACAAATACATAGTTTGCATCGAGCTGATAAGACAAGTCCTGGCTTACCACTTCTCCCTGATTGTCATCGCTACAAGCCGAAAAGGCAGCTACGGCAAACAGTATATACAGCAATTGAATTATTTTTTTCATTTGTTTCGATTTTAATTTGTTACACGAACAGGAGAGCTATTCTACAATTATCAGGTCTTCGGCCGGGAATTGTACATTCTCTACATATGATATTTTGGGAGGATCTTCATCCCATATACCCAATGTGCGAAAGTCTGAGATTTCCCAATTGCCAGTCAGTTCTTTCATTTCATTGTTCTCTACAGTGTTGAAAGGCATGTACATAATCAGGTTGGGATCTGTTGGATCTTGAGGCAAATATTCCTTATCTATGATTTCTCCGTCGGTCAATGCCCTGTTCCACATGCGTGCTTCGCGAATATAAACATTAGTATATTGAGTGTTGCCTATAAATAGACAGCACTTCTTCATGTCCGAAAAATAGATAGGCGAGGTTTCGAACGTCTTCTGTAATTCTCCGTTCACATAAACCGAGATACTGGAAGCATTCCTGTGAACAAGGCTGATGTTCAGCCATTTCCCGTTAGATAAGGGCTTGTTGGTCCAAGTATCATCTCCATCGCGTCCGTTCTTGATCTGGATACCTTTGTCGTTGGTGATACGGGTATAAAAATCGCCCGTACCGGATTGGATCGACATGACGGTTTGATTACTATTAGTCATTCTCGGGTAAAGCATACTCACCTGCATGGTCCAATTATCCATAGGCTTTCTCAGCTCTGCATTGGGTACCAGTGCGATACTTCCTGCACGTGAGAATTGTCCGACGGAAGTAACCAGCTCGCGGCTCAGACGGATGATAGTAAAGTCCGGCGAGCTCAGTATCTTATATTTGGAAGAGCTAGTGATGGATACCGGAATAGCAAAACGCTTACTGTAGGGATACTTGGTTTCATCTATTTGGGGGATCTTTATCTCCACGCTGGCGTTGTACTGTCCGGGTTCAATAGTCACCACAGCTTTTCCGTGTGTTTCTTTCTTGTCCTTGGTGATGAATACAAAGTCTTCTATTGCCATAGGTTCCAGCGTCAGACCGGCTTTGGTGTTATACTCCTCCAACAGTTGTTTGTCCACTTCTACCGTTATTTCCACTGGCTGGTCGGTAATGTTGGCTAATCGGGGAGTGATTACAGAACTGCCACCTTTATCGTTGCTTACCACCATCGAGATTACTCCGCTACTGTTGGTGTTACCCATGTAGACCGCATTGTCAGCACCTTCTCCTTCACCACTGACCATGTCGCAAGCGGTGAAAAAGCCTAAGGACAGGAATAATAATGCTATATGTTTCTTCATATTATTTTTGGTTTATAAAGTGATTATATTACTTGATAGGAGGATTCATGATGGAAATTGCATTTCGTACATAACGATATTCGTTTTTGTCAAATGAATCTGCATTAATGTGATAAGCACCGATACCACCAGCTTCCCGGTTGAGGTTGTTAACAACAAAGTTTGCATAATTTTCAAAACTTATCCGGTTGGCTTGTCCGCTTTCGAATGTCTCTGTATAGATAATCTGGTCTTTCACATCATTCCCCAAACGGTTGGTTATTCTGGATGTCCATCCACTATAACTACCATTATAGGATTGTGCCACAAAGTAGGAGAAGAGAGGTGCCATTTCCGGGGATAGATAGTGGATTGAGCCATTGATGTTCAGAATCTTCTTCTTGCCGTCTTTGGCTTCTAATTTGTCCAAACCATTGCGTAATGTTTGAAAGAAAAGATTTTCATATTCTTTATTGTCATACGAGCTGCAAGAGATGATAGGCCTGTAGTCTGTCCAGTCGTTTGTCCAGTCGCCACAGTGATTGCCTGGTTTGAAAGGAGAGGCATAGGAAGGTTCATAGTCAATATCGAAGCCGTCGTATCCATACTTGGCGATGGAGTCCAAAATGGCTTGTGCGTATTGCTTGATACCTGTTGTCGGGTCATCAGACCATCCGCCTTCAGGAATATTACTAAGTCCGTTACCCACGTTTTCTACGATCCAACCCACAATGACCTTGGTACCTTTACTCTGCACCTCTCTCATCTGTTTCAGACGTTTTTCATTAATGTTGAAACAATTTCCCCAAATAGAAACGATATCCATACTGTCGGGAATCAACGTCAGATTGGAGTATTCGCCCGGAGTTTCAGCACTCCATGCGTTGAACCAGCCGAACATCACCGGATGCTTGGTTTCTTTGTACTCCCTTAAATCTGCAAGGTAGAGTTCATAGAGGCGTTTGTTCTCCTCGGCTATGCGTACAGAGTCCTCATAATTCTGTTGTTTCTGGGCATCTTCCTCAGCCCATTTATCTTTATCACGATTCTCATACAGATCTTTCACGGCTTCTTTTTCCAAGTCGATAGTTTCAATGTCAGTACATGAAAACATGAAACTTGCCATGAGTGATAAAACGAAGCATTTTTTTATGTTATTCATCATTTCTGTATCGTTTAAGAGTTACTTTTTTTCTTTTTTGTCCCACCATACATTTACGGAAGCCTTATCTATGCCTCCCAAATATTGTTGGATGGCTTTTTGAAGGTTTTCGCCGTTGTGTTCGTATTCATTGCGCGGATATGGAATACGGCGTACGCCATCCTTGTGACCGTCACTTTTCTTCACGTCAGAGTTAGTGAAGTTGTTCACCGGAGGAATCTGGCGCGGGTATCCTGTACGTCTCCATTCGCTCCATGCTTCTTGACCGTCGGGGAAGAGGGCCAGATACTTTTGTGTAATAATACGTTCCAATTTTTTCTCTACATCATCCGCCTCATTCCACTTCACGGTAATGATACTGGGCGCTGCATAGTTGTAGGCCGCATTCACCGGATCTGTAAAGGCCAGCGGAGGAGTGGTACTGTTCAGGTAAGAGCCAATACTTGCGCCACATTCGGCAAAAGATTTCCGAATGCCCGATTCATAGTATTGTTGAGGAGTTCCGCCCCCCATATCGAAACCTGCTAAGGCACCTTCTGCCCGCAGAAAGTCTACTTCTGAAGCCCTCATCCAATACACAGGATCGTCTTCCGAAATGTTGGGCAATGACGCTCCGTCATACACTTTTTGAGTAACCGGTAAGCCGGCACGTATAGCGTTCTTTCCTTGATCCTGAAAATATTTGGAGATACGCGGGTCTGCATATCCTTTCATATAACATTGAATAGTGGCTCCCCTGCGACTATCGTTGTACTGACCCGGGTCTGCAATCTGGTACATCGGATGTTTTGTCTGCAAATTAGCTCCTCTATTCATTTTTGCCATATCGTCTATGCTTTCCATTACGCCAATTGGGTTCTTGATAGCCTTTTCAGCGTATGTGCGTGCCAATACCTCATCAGCATAGCGTACACGGATAGCAAGTCGCAACATCAGTGAGTTGGCCAAACGTATCCACTTGGTCACGTCGCCCTCATACACTACGTCCGAAGCCATGGGGACGGTATTGTTGGCTTTCATATAAAAGTCGTACAGGACGGTGACAGCTTCGTCCAGTTCTTCAAAGAACGAGCGATACACCGATTCCTGAGAATCATATTCCACAGTGAACGAACCGTTTCCCACCTGTTTGTAAGGGATGGGGCCAAACTTGTCAGTAGAACGATGCAGTCCCATAATCTTAGATATCTGTGCAATAGCGTACATCTCTTTATTGGGGTTTTCGCCACTCATGTTGATATTCTTCAGTTGGATCCAGGGAGCAAAGATGTTGGTGATAGCATACTCATACATCAAGTTCACCCAGCCTTCCGAAAAGAAGAACGTAGTGGTGTTGGACGCCTCGTTCCATTTGTTGTCACGTGGCGAGAAATACCCTATCCACGAGTCACCGCACAGGTTGATGGAAATCTGATAAGCGTTGGTCAAGTCTGTGTTATCAGTTTTGAGCGGTACGGGAATAATATGTTTTTCTAAATTCGGCATATAGGCACCGTTAAGCACACCGTCTTTCTGCTCCATGTCTTTGTCAGGAAGATACGGGTTTTTATTTATCTCTTCAAAATCCGCGCATGAGGTGCTTGTCATGATCCCTGCACATGCCAATAGTACCCCCACTATCTTTTTTATCTGTATTTTCATAAATTGAATATATTAATTGTTACAAGCTAAACTTAATACTAAATCCTAAGTTCCTTAAGCTGGGAGCCATGAAAAAATCGCTGCGGTTATACGTACCTGTAGAACCGTTCATGTCGGGGTCGAACGGAGCCTTACGGTAGAACATGAAGAGATTACGTCCCACGAAGGAGATAGTGGCATTGTTGAAAACATCACCCAACCATTTCTTCGGCAGCGAATAGGTCAACGAAAGTTCTTGCAGACGGACGTTGGTGGCATCGTAGGTGTAGTAACTCATCAGCCCTTGTCCACCCACAGTATTGTAATAGCGTTCGGCATCATATCGGTGTCCGTCCAACATCACACCGCCGTTGTCGCGAGCCTCGGCTGATACTTTGGACACACCGAATGCATCCATGAATGCCTGTGTCTGCGATGTGACGATACCTCCAAAACGTCCGGTAATCATCAACCCCAGTGAGATATTCTTGTAGTTGATGTCATGACGCCATCCCATGGTGAAGTCAGGATCGGCCGATCCCAAACGGATACGTTGGCTGCGGTCAACCTGATAACCGTTTCCTTCTTCAACGAGCTTGCCGTCTCTGCCACGCTGTAAAATGCCTGTAGTAAAGACATCGGACATGGAATAGCCTTCACGCAGGTATACATCACCAGCTTCCTTCAAAGTCAATTCAGTTATATTTACCAGTGAGTTGTCGATAGGATTGCGATAATCGTGTACCATTTCTACGATCTTGTTTTGGTTGGCTGTATAAGTCAAATGGGTAGAGTAGTTCACCTTGCCAAACGTATCGTTGTAGCCCAATGTCATTTCCACACCTCGGTTGCGCACGTTACCAGCCTGAACATAGAAACCTGAATAACCGGTTGCAGGAGACATGACCGAAAGAAAAGTCTGGTTATACGTATTGGATTGGTAGAAAGTTCCGTCAAAAGAAATTCGTCCGTTCAAAAAACGGGCATTGATACCTACTTCATAGGATTTGGTTCGTTCCGGCTTGAAATCGGGATACGGATACGTGGAAATCGGATTAATAACGCCGCCCGACATTGGGTCGGTCACCGTACCGGGAGTGATACCCGTCTGCGTAATAGGCGATCCTACCTCTGTATAGGATGTACGTAACTTTAAATAAGAAATAAATTCAGGCAGTTTCACCATTTCGCTAATGATACCTGACAGACCGATGGATGGGTAGAAGATGCAGGGAGTATCTCCATTGCTGACCAATTGAGAGGCCCAGTCGCAGCGTCCTGTAGCAGACAAATAGAGCATGTTTTTCCAACCTAGCTCCGCACTGGCAAAGAAGGCAACGTTGCGTGTACGCAGGTATCCTTGGTCTCTTTTACCTGAAGCGGGTTCCACATTGGCCAGCGAGAAGAGATTGGGCACCGTCATCAGTTTGCCGCCTACATCAATACTACGTGTATAATGATCTTCAAAGCTACCGCCCACGTTGGCCGTCAGTGAAAAGTCTGTACCGAACCGTTTGTTAATATTAGCCATCACGTCAGCATAGGTTTGAGTGTAGAACTCCTCTTTATTCGTGTAACTACCCTTGGAAGAACCTGTATAAAGCTCGAGTGTAGAAGCATGAAGTTTACGTTCTTCGGTAGAGTGAGTCTTATCCAGGCGCACACGTCCAGCAATATTCAACCAGTCGAATATGTCATATTGTACTCTGGCATGAAGCATGTAACGGCTTTTCTTGGTGGGAAACATTTCGCGGTTGATAATCCAATAAGGATTTTCAAAGGAAAGTCCCTGATCGCCATATTCCCAGTTCTGGGTGGGGAAACGACGTTCTTCGTTATAACGCTCGAATATTTTCACATTTTCGAAGTCCTCGCCACGGGGAAACAGATAGAGCGGAAATAACGGGTTGAAGTAACGTCCGCCTGAAATCATGTTCTGCTCAGCCTGAATGACATAACTAGCCCCCAAATCTACGTGTAACTTGTCATCCAACATTAGCGCAGTATTTCTGAAAGAGAAGTTGTAACGGTAATATTCATTGTTCTTAATGACACCCTTGGAGTTGGTAGAAGCCAAAGAGATGAACGTTTGGTTAGTTTTCGTGCCCGAAGAAATGTTCAGCGAGTTAATGGTATTCATACCAGTTTTGAAAAAGTCCATGGGATCAAATGAAGAAGGTGTAGCTAGTTTCTCTCCCCAACTACGATAGGAATTATCTCGGTTGCCATAGCTATTTTGGAACTCCGGTGATATCATCGGTTTAGAGAATTCTGTATTGGATGAAAAGTTAATTTTCATCTTTCCCTCACTACCTTTCTTGGTGTTGATCAGAATCACACCGTTGGCTGCAGCTGCACCATAAAGAGCTGCTGCTGAAGGACCTGTCAGCACAGAGATACTTTCAATGTCATCGGGGTTAAAGTCGGAGATACTTTCACTACCGGCCACTGCACCATATTCTGTTTGGATGACACCCCGTGAAGGGTTTCCGATGGGCATGCCATCAACTACATATAAAGCATTGTTGTTTCCGACGATAGATTTGGAACCACGCATGATGACACGTGTAGCACCGCCCACACCAGAGGAACTCTTCTGGATGTTGACACCAGCGACCTTACCGTTTAAACTGTTCATGAAATTAGCGTCCTTAGCCACGGTTAGTTCGGAATTGCTTACAGTCTGTACGTTATAGGAAAGTGCTTTTTCAGCACGCTTGATACCTAAAGCCGTAACAACCACTTCGTCTAGTGCCTGAGATTCATCTTCCAATACAATGTTAATAGTATTTTCTTTTACAACTATCTCCTTTGACTGATAACCGATGTAGGAAAATACCAATACAGGTGTGGCACCTTGTGTAGTGATATGATAGTTACCTTCCATATTGGTTACAGTTCCGTTGCCGGTCCCTTTTTCGACCACAGTAACTCCAATTAGCGGAGCACCTTTTCCATCCACTACATTACCCACCACATTTCTGCTTTTAGATTTTTTAGCAGTCTGCTCCGGAATAATCATTATATAAGTATCTTTTACGGTATATGTGAACCCTGTTCCGGCAAGAATAGTTTTCAGTGCCTGATCCAAAGACTGGTTGTTTATATCTAAAGATATTCTTGTTTTAGGTAGTTGGGAACTGTTGTAAGATACAGACATCTTGGTCTGTTCCCTAATATCCGCTAAAGCTGTTTGCAATGAGATATTCTTCTTTTTTATTGTTATTTTATTCTGGCAGATAATATGTAATTATCCACGTTTTCCGCTATTATCTTCGCTCAATTACAAATATATATCATAAGGACGAAACTTCGGAATATTCGGTCTTCCTTTTTTTCTATGGTATGCTTAAAAGCAGTTCTGCGGGCGGTTGTTTGGGCGTTCCCCTTCGGGTCGGGCTTTCCGTTGCAAGTCCTCGCTATGCTGTGGGCTTTCCCCTGCAATCCCTAACGTGGGTGAAAGGGTTTTCACTTTCTTGCGCTTGCACCTTGGCGCACGGGCTGTCCCGTCCCGGCGTCCGTTTCCGACCATTCCGGCAGGCTGCATGGCCGAAGCCGGACATCGGGGCGGAAGGACAAACGGAACACGTCCGTCCGTGCCGCCCGAAAGAGTTCCCCGGCGTTTGTCCGGCAGCCGGAAGCTGACCGTCCTCCCATTGTATTCTCCCGCCCGTATCTCCTTGCCTTGGGAAACGGGCGTTCCCGGCTCTCCGGAAGGCTTCTTTTTCCCGCACCCGGCAAGTAACTTACCATTGACTGGAATAGACTGACAGGGCATTTTTTCCCTAAGCTGATTGGAAAAACATTGACAAAGGTAGGCGGAGGTGAAAGCAAATCCGCAAAAAATGCCAAATCTCCACCCTGCGGGTAGTATTTACCATTTTTTCAGATGGTTGCAATTCACCTTTTCCGCTATCAATGATGGTCAATGTTCTTCCCAATCAGCCAAGGGAAAAAAATTGGTTGGGGCGACAAGCGATGAAAACAGAGTAATAACGATTAAAATTTGTGAGTTATGGCAACAACGAACAGCACCATCGAAAAGATTGCACCGATGTTCACCGATTTGTTAATCAAGAAAATCGAGTGTCTGAAAACGGATTGGCAAAAACCGTGGATTGCGAGCCTTGAACAAGGTTTGCCCCGCAACATCAGAGGGACGCTCTATAACGGCGGAAATGTCTTGATGTTATTGTTCTACACCGAGTTCATGAAATTCACTTTGCCCGTGTTCCTCACGTTCAACCAAGCGAAGGAAGAGGATTTAAGTGTTTGCAAGGGCGCACGCTCGTTTCCCGTCTATTATTGGTTTAAGTTCGTGGTACACAAGGAAACGAAAAAGACAATCAAGTACGAGGAATACCGCAAGCTGCCCACAACCGAGCAGGAAAATTACAGGGTCATCCCGCAGATGAAGTATTACAATGTCTTCAACATCGACCAGACCGATTTTGCCGAAAAGCAGCCCGAACGCTACGAGCGTATGAAAAAGGGGGAGCAACCCGAAGACTATTCGGACGGGATGATTTACGAGGCGTTGGACGAGCTTGTCTATCTGCAAAATTGGTATTGCCCCATCAAGGTGCAGTATTCGGACAGTGCCTACTATTCGCCCTCTTCCGACCATATCATTTGCCCGCAGCGTGAGCAGTTCCCGCAGGGAGCGGAATATTACGGCACGCTCCTGCACGAGATGGCGCACAGCACGGGAAGCCCCCAACGGCTGAACCGCACGTTCGGCAGCTTCTTCGGAGATGCGCTCTATGCCCGTGAGGAACTTGTCGCTGAACTTACCGCAGCCCTTTGCGGTGCGTTCTTCGGCTACGCAACCGCACCGCAGGAGAACAACGCCGCCTATCTGAAACACTGGCTCACCAAGCTAAAGGAAGAACCCGCCTTTTTGGTGGAGATATTGGGGGACGTGAACAAGGCGGCGAAGATGATTGCCGACAAGGTAACCGAACCGATAAACGAACCCGCAGCAGCCTAAGCGGGACGGTAAAGGAACAAGAGTATAAACCAACGGGCGGAGCAGTCCGCCCCACTAAAGACATAAGACGATGAAAACATTATCGGAAAAGGAATTTAACGGGTTAAACATAAAAGCTATGTTTACCGAGAAGGTGGAACAGGCAAAAAAAGAACTGTCTCCACTCATGCAGGAGGTAAGGAAGTACATACCCCAAGCGGAATACGGCTACCACGTGGTAAGCGGTGAATATCCCGCATTTTACGGCGTGCGCATAGAGTTCACGTACAACGGCATCCGTTTCCATGTGTACAAGATAAACAAAGAGAACAAATACAGGATAGCCACCGACATGGGGCATTTTGAGTATGTCAACCGCTACGACATCGAAAGGGCGGGCAGCCAATACGAAAAGCCGTGCAATATCGGCGTGTTCACCGCCAAGAAAATAAACGATTGGATAAACTACTGCACGCAGATATACAGGCAGGTGGAGCAGGAAAATGCGGAGAACTCGAAAAAGGTAGCCGACTTCTTGAAAAGTATCGAGAACGAACCCGTAAGCTGGGAACGTAGAAACTATGCGAAAGGGACGATAACCCGCAACGGCTTGCGCTTCACTTTCTACATAGAGAAAGGACACCTCTCCTTTGAACTGTCCCTAAGTTATCGGGGAACGGCTGATTACGACACTTTCCGGCTGTTGGCTGATAACCGCTATATCCCGAAAGGAAACTATTAAACAACCACGGGCGGAGCAATCCGCCCGACAAAACCCAAGAACATGAAAACGGCATTTGTTTACAAACGGATATACCGCCTAATCCTTTGGGCTTCGGTGGTTTATTTCCTCACCACCACCGCAGGGCGGTTTTTCGCCTTGTCGCTTGTCGTGGCTCTGTTTTACTTCGTGGCACGGCTTGTTTTCGCCCTTGCGTGGCGTCTGTTTGTCGGTTTCGTGTTCGTACTGATAATCATTCTTTTAATACTCTAAAATTTACCGATATGGAAACAAGGACATGGACAGAAAACGGAACACCCGTTACCAAGGAAAAGACGGTAGCCTTTTCGGGACACCGCACCAACCGTATAGCCAAGTTCACGGCAGACCGTGAGAAACTCTTCAGGGAGGTGGCGTTCGATACATTTGTAGCCATCGAGAGTTATTGCATCAAAAAAGGCTACGACACCTTTTTGTCGGGAATGTGCGAGGGCTTCGACCTTATCGCAGCAGAGGAAGTATTGAACCTCAAAAAGAGATACCCGCATATCCGTCTGAAATGCGTTGTCCCCTTCAAGGGACAAGCCGAGCGGTACACCCAAGCCGACAAGCGGCGTTACGACACCATTTTGGCGCAAGCCGATGAAGTGGTAACCTTGCAGGACGGATATACCGAGGGCTGTTTCCTACGCCGTAACGACTACCTTTTGGAAAACTCCGCTTTTCTGATGGTCTATTACGATGCGGTAGCCGTGGGCGGTACGTTCTACACCCTCAAACGGGCGGTAGAGCAAAAGAAGAAGTTCGCGAACGTATGCTATAACCGCAGGTAGCCCGCAAGGGCGGATTTTCCGCCCGCTACTTTCTTTCGTGAGCCGGAGCGGGGAAAGAAAGATAGCAAAGAAACCGATTGCCCGAACGGGACGGTTTATTAAAATCAAAGTAAGCATTCGATAAACTCCCCCTTTCATTCTAAAAATGTGATATTACTTTTGTA
>OGOF01001666.1_pt1 | contig 12949 bp, 10 predicted proteins | sample 1552621 | NCBI WGS metagenome assembly OGOF01 (sample SAMEA2580156, study PRJEB22360) | human gut metagenome | biome: human gut; feature: human-associated habitat; material: faeces | place: Denmark | collected 2008/2010
TTTCGATACCGTTCCGACGGCCGGCCACCAGGGGCAGCAGCGCCAGCCGCGGATCGAGCCGCCGGACACGTCCCGCGAGGGTCGTATCGTTGCCGAGGGTGATCCCCACGCAAAACATCAGGGCATAGAGCACATAGGTGCTGAGGCGCGACCCCGCCACGTCGAACGGCAAGGCGGAGAACAACCCCGCCAGACACCCTGCGACGAAAAAGGCGACGATCACGAGGCTCCCCCGCAAGGCGTCCCATACGGAAAGGGGTCGGGTGTCCCCGCCAGCTGCGGCCTGGCCGCCTGCCGCCCCTCGCGGGAAATCCGCAGCCGCGGCAGGCAGTCCCGGCGATTCCGCACCGCCTCCGTCGGGCACAGCGTCCCGGCGCCGGACGCAGCGCCACAACAGCCACGACATACAGATGCTGCCCGCGACCGAGCATGCGAAGATGACAAAGGCCGTGCGTCCGAGGGTCGCCATACCGCCCACGACGGTAGGGTCGGAACCGACCTCCAGTCCCAGCAGGAACAGCAGGAGCCATATAATCACGGTGATCATACGGGAGACGAATACGAGGCGCCAGCTCGACAGCAGGCGCCCCGTAATGATTCCTCCGATGATGACGGCAAAAATGACAAGCATCGTTTATTCCTGCTTCGCCGTGAGTTTTTCGATCTGTTTATCGGCCTCGGCCGCAAGTTTGTCGGCCTGTTTGCGGGCTTCCTCGACCAGTTTGTCCCCGGCCTTCTCGGCAGCCAGCTTGGCCAGCGCACCTTTCTCCTTCGCACCGTCGATAAGCTTCGTCCGTTGCGCCTGGGCGGCCTCGACGAGTTTCTCACCCGCCTTCCTGGCCTCGGCCCGGAGGTTGTCGGCCTGTTTGCGGATCTCCTCGCCGAGCGACTCGCTGCCCGTGAGCTTCTGGATCTGCTGGTCGACGACGTTCTTCACGGCCTGCTCGGCAGCCTCCTTCACACCGAGCGTGATCTTGGGCGAGGTGAACGTGCCGCCGATACCGACGTTGACCGATTGCAGGATACCGCCCGTCGAACCGGCCGGGAGGGCTACCCTGGCCGTATAGTCGATGGTCTGGTCGAGCCCCGTCGAACCCGACATGTTGATCCTGATGTCGCCCATCTTCAGGTCGAAAGGCTCCGTAGCGATACGTCCGTCGCGGATGGCGAAGCGGATAGCCACGTCCTTGGCCTCGATCTTACGCAGGTTGTCGTTGTTGAGCGCCTTGGCCAGTGCATCGAACGCCTCAATGTTCTGGATGCGGATATTGGCCGACTTGATCTCGCCCGTGGCGTTGACCGACTGCAGGTCGGGCGACATCTGCGCATCGAGCGTCGCGGACATATCGAGCGAAAGCGAATAGTCGCCGCCCGTCTTGGCAAAGACCGGGACGAGTTTCTGCACCATCTCCAACTCGTCGAAGGTCTTGGAGAACGATGCCCCCGAAAGCCCCAACGAGAGTTTCAGCGCCGGGCGCTGCGGATCGGAGGCCGTCGAGTAGCTGCCCGATGCGGTAGCCGTACCTCCGAAGAGCTGCATACGCAGGCGGCTGAGCGACAAAGTTCCGTCCGCCATGCGCATTTCGCCGGTGATGCCGCCGATGGTCATCTTCTGGAACAACACCTTCTGCAACTCGGTATTGAGCGAAAGGTCGAGGTTGCGCGGGACTTCGAGCGCCTGCGCGGGAGCAGGGGACTCGGCGGGCGCCTGGGCAGCAGCTTCCCCGCCGGCGGTTTCTTCGTCGGCCGGCATGGCATCCATGATCTCGTTCAGGTCGAGCAGGTCGGATTCCACGTAAAGGCGCCCGGAGAGCTTGTCGCCCCGCAGCAGGTAGCCGATATACCCCGTAAGCTGGCCGTTGGCCGCAAGGTCGCTCTTACCCACGGTCACGCCGAACTCGCCCAGCGTCATCGACGCCGGGGTGATCGTAGCCGCGGCACGGCGGATATGCACCGCGGGCAGGCCGGGCATGGAGAGGCCGAGTTTCTCGACGACGAATGTCCCCGAGGCCCCGATCTGTCCGTAACGGGCCTTCTCGACATCGGACATGCGCCCCGAAACCTTCACGTCGGCGCTAATCAGTCCGCTCAGGGCTACATCCTCACCGAGCGGGTAAACCTCTTTCACCGCCCCCAGGTCTACCCGTCCGTCGGCCGCGGCACGGAATACCGGATCGCTGACCAGGTTCGTCGCATAGAGCGATGCCGAAAGCGTGTTTCCCGCCATGCGGAGCGTGAATTTCGAAAGGTCTACCTCGGTCTTGTCCATGACGCCGCCGGGGTTGGCTATCCGTGCGGCGATATTGATTCCGTCGACCGCCTTGGGCAAAGACGAATACTGGAAACTGCCGTTGCGCACCTCGGTCTTGAGTTCGAAGGCCGGGAGCGCCGCCCCGCGCATCTCGCCACGGGCCCACAGCGCCATCGAAAGTTCGCCGGAGGCGGACAGGTTGCGGAAATCGCGGGTATAGAATGCCGGGACAAGCGAAAGCACGTCCTTGAACTGCACCTTGTCGCATCCGGCCGTAATATCCATAGCCACGGCATCGTCCTTCATTTCGGCCCAGCCGTCGAGCGTAAGCTCGATCGCATTGAGGCGCAGACGGTTCCGGGAGAAGGTAAAACGGTTGTTCTTCAGGTCGGCCGCGATTACGGCGTCGAGCTCCGCCTCGGCGTCGCTCAGCAGCGGAATTCCGCCCGAAACCAGCCGCACGGCACCGGCCGTAAGCCGCAGGTCGAGGTCGGTCTGGTCGGCCGACATGTCGCCCCGCAGGCGGAGGGAGAGGGGTGCCGTCGAAAAACGCATGCCCGTCGAATCGTCTTCATAGCGGATCGTCGCGTCGCTGATCCTGAAATCGCGGATCGAGAGGCTGAACGACGAAGAACCCTCCTCCGAAGCCCCTTCCCCGGCAGCGGGTTCCTCCCCCGAAGCCTTCACGATGTCCCAGTTGACCTTGCCGTCGGCGAGTTTATGCGCGTGCAGCGCCGGTTCGGCGAGGATGACCTTCGTCACTTCGAACCCGTCGTCGCCGAACAGCGACATCGGGTTCACGACGACCGATATGCGGTTCGCGGCAACGATCGTATCGCCTTCGAACGGCCCCGCGCCCACGACGGTCAGCCCTTTCAGGTCGAGCGACGCGCGCGGGAAATGGCGCAGCAGGCTGATGTCGAGTTTTTCGAAATCGACCCGTGCGTCGAACATCTCATTGGCTTCGCGCTTCACGATCTGGGCGATCTTCCCCCTCAGCAACATCGGGGCGACAAAAGCCGCCACCAGAACAACGGCCACGACAATGGCCACAATCTTCACGATTTTTTTCATTTCCTATCTGTTTTAAAGACGAAAACCGTAGTCCCCGCCTCTTCGAATCCGATTTTACGGTAAAGGCCCCGGGCAGCTTCGCGCGCAGGGTTCGAGGTGAGCATCACCTTCGCAGCACCGATGCGGGCGGCATGCTCCGTGGCAGCCTTCACCAGCGCCTCACCGGCACCGCAGCCGCGGGCTGCGGCATCGACCACCACATCCTCGACCCATGCCTTCCGGCCCGAAGGTACGTCGTACCACACCAGCGTCAGCACCCCGGCGATCCGGCCATCCAGCCGGGCGGCGAACAGCGCCGCGCCATCGCTGCACACAACACGTTCTATGGCCTGGCGGGAGAGTGCCCCCAGCCGGGGCGAAAGCTGAGGCATGAGCCTTGCGAACGCCTCGGCGAGTTCATCGGATACCTCTGTCACACACTCTATTTCGACCGCCATACTTCCCGGATATTTTTCACAAAGTTAATCTTTTTTTCGAAACCCCGGCTTTTTGCCCGTATCCCGGCTGCCATATGCCGAAAAAAGAGTATTTTTGTCCCGTTCGGGACAGGCAGGCAAACCGACACCCCGACGCGGCCCCGTGCCACCCTGCGGCGGATCGTACGCCGGGCGACCGGTGCAGTTGCGGACGGCCCCCCTCCGGCGCGGAGAAAAAGCCCGGGTAACCCGGGGAGGGGGGGGGCAGGAGCCCGGGCGCCGGCAAGCCCGGGGAATACCCGGGCCGAATCCCGGCCGAAACCGTAAAAATTATGGAAAACATGAATAAATATGCATTCCCGCTCGCGGCGCTTCTTTTCGCCGCCTGCAATTCCGGCGAAGAGACCACGACCACGCAGATCCAGGAGCCCGTCGCCACGATCCTCGAATACACCCCGGCACCGGGCCAGTTCATCAACGGCACGATGGCCGGGTTCGACCATGTGGCATCGGAGGCAGACGCCCTGCGCTATGCCGCCGACCGCCTCGCCTCGAACAACTGGGTTTCGCTCGGCGGCTGGGGAGGCCGCATCGTGGCGGCCTTCGCGGAACCCGTGCCCAACACGGGCGGATACGACCTCTACGTCAAAGGCAACCAGTTCGACACGTCGTCCGAACCGGGCATCGTGTGGGTGTCGCAGGACGCCAACGGGGACGGAGCGCCCAACGATACGTGGTACGAACTGCGGGGCAGCGAATACGACAACGCCGAAACGATCCGCGGCTACAAGATCACCTATACCCGCCCCGCGGAGGCGGACGCCCCGGTAGCCTGGAGTGACAACACGGGCGGCAGCGGCACGATCGACCGTGTGAAAGAACACACGCAGGCCTACTACCCCGAATGGCTCGGGGAGCAATTCACATTCGAAGGGACACGGCTGCCGGACAATATCGGAAAAGCCGGGGAAAAATGGACGATGGAGCCTTTTGCATGGGGTTACGCCGACAACTATTCGGCCTCCGACCGCACCGGCATGACCAACCGCCTGCGGATCAGCGACGCCGTAACGGCCGATGGCGCCCCGGCCAACCTCGCACAGGTCGACTTCATCATGGTGCAGACAGGGGTGAATGCCAAAGCGCCCCTGATCGGCGAGGTATCGACCGAGGTGAGCGGCATCGGCTGCTACCGCACCGTCACGAAAAAACAATAACCGCACACGGCGACCCGCCCTGCCCGTGGCGGCATAGCCCCGAATCCCGGAAACGATGACCCTCCGCGACCAACTGCTCGAACTCCAGGAGCCGAAATACATGAAATTCACCGCGGCACTGATGCCGGGCGTGGAAAACGTATTGGGCATACGCCTGCCGGTACTGCGCAAGATAGCCCGCCAGATCGCCGCAGGCGACTGGCGCACATACCTGGCCGAAGCCGAGGATTTCTATTTCGAGGAGCGGATGTTGCAGGGGCTGGTGATCGGCTGCGCCCGCTGCACGCCGGCCGAGAAGCTGGAGCATGTGGCGCGCTTCGTGCCCAAAATCAACAACTGGGCGGTCTGCGACTGTTTCTGCTGGCGCCTGAAGGCGGCCGAACGGCAGCCGATGTGGGAATTCATACAGCCCTATTTCCGATCCGAAGCCGAATACGACGTGCGTTTCGCCGTGGTGACGGGGCTGGGGAATTTCGTCGACGGGGAGCACCTCGAGGCACTGCTGCAACTGCTCGACGGCGTCCGCCACGAAGCCTACTACGCCCGTATGGCCGTGGCATGGGCGGTGTCGGTCTGCTACATAAAATTCCCGCAGCGGACACACGAGTGGCTCGGCAGCTGCTCGCTCGACGACTGGACATTCAACAAATCGCTGCAAAAAATCGTCGAATCGTTGCGCGTGAGCGACACGGACAAACAGGCGATCCGCGCCATGAAACGGCGCAAACAGGCAACTTCACGGGCCGCCGTGAACCCGCGCCCCGGCACCGAAACGGCCGGGCAGGCGGAAAAACGGCCTGGACAGGCCCCAAAACAACCGACAGACGGTAAAACGGCAGCCCGGCGACGGCGCCCGGCAGAAAAACAGGGCGCACGGCACAGATTTGCAAAATAATGTTACCTTTGTGTAAGAAATTCCAAAACGAGCCCCTATGCGCAAACTGGTAATTATCCCGACATACAACGAGAAAGAGAATATTTCGGCGATGATCGACAAGGTCTTCTCGCTGCCCGAGACTTTCGAAATGCTCGTCATCGACGACGGTTCGCCCGACGGCACCGCAGCAATCGTCAAAGAGCGCCAGCAGGAATTCCCCGCGACGCTGCACCTGCTGGAACGCAGCGGCAAGCAGGGGCTGGGCACGGCCTATCTGACGGGGTTCCGCTGGGGACTGGACAACGGGTTCGACTACATCTGCGAAATGGACTGCGACTTCTCGCACAATCCCGACGATCTGCTACGGCTGTACCAGGCTGCGGCCGAAGGGAACGACGTAGTGGTAGGTTCGCGTTACGTGCAGGGCGTGAACGTCGTGAACTGGCCGATGTCGCGCCTGCTGATGTCCTACTTTGCCTCGATGTACGTACGCATCGTGACCCGCATGCCCCTGCGCGACGCAACGGCGGGGTTCGTCTGCTACTCGCGCCACGCGCTGGAGACGATCGACCTCGACGCCGTGAAGATGAAGGGATACGGGTTCCAGATCGAGATGAAATACTCGGCATGGCGGCTGGGACTCAAACTCAAGGAGGTGTCGATCATCTTCGTCGAACGCCGCGAGGGCACCTCGAAAATGAGCGGCGGCATCTTCCGCGAAGCATTCTTCGGCGTACTGGGACTTCCGTTTCGTTCGATCAGGAGCACGAAAAACCAGTGACGGCCATCCGGCAGGAATACGGACGCCAGCCTCCCGGAAGGCTGGCATTTATGCATACGTACTTTACAGCGGAATCCGAGCACCCCGGAAATCAGAACGTAAAGAAATAGTTCATGAAGAAATTCCAGAAGGTGACCACCCCGATGGCAAATAATTTAGCCAGGTAGAAATTCAGTTTCCAGCGTTCGTGCAGCAGATAGATCGTGAGGTTGTTGATCACGAGCCCGACGGCTGCGATACCGAGGAAACGGAGGTATTGCCCGGCAATGTCGGGGTTTTCATTATGGAACGTCCAGATGCGGTTCAGGACATAGTTCGAGGTCGACGCACAGAGGAACCCCAGCGAATTGGCCAGGTACTTGTTCAGGCGCAGCCACTCCTTGCAAAGGTAAGTGATCCCGAAATCAATGAAGACCCCCGAACCTCCGACGACACAGAATTTGATGAACTGCTGGATCATGGTGCGACGACTTCCGTGCGGAGAGGTTTCCCGTTAAACCAATTCGTATACCCATCGCGGCGCAGGGCGAAACCGGCATCGAAACCGGCGCCGGAGAGTTGCTCCGGGACGACGAACCGCACCTCGCGCGTGATGGTATCCCCGGCCGGGATATTGAAATGCTCCCCCGTATCGAATTCCTCGACGCGGAAGCGACCGTGCTTCCAGAGCATCACGAGCGACCGATCCCCGCAGACCCCAATCGCATAGGGATAGGGGTTCGAGATGCGCAGCGTCAAACGCAGCGTATCGCCCGGAACGACCTGTTCGGGCAGCCCCGTAAAGGCAATATCCACCAGGCGCGTCGGATGGAAATGCGGGTCGACGAACCACGTGAAGCGTTTGCCGTTGGGCAATACGACGCTCCGGACGCGGCCCGTGGTATCCGCCCCGTCGTAAGGCGTCTCTACCAGCACCTCGTGTCCCGCGAAGCGCGTATCGTCGTCGCGGAACTGCCACTGGTGCGTCCGGTAGCGGATATTGGGCTGGCAGTAGGCCTCGCCCCCGGTATAGAAGGCGTATTTGGCCGCGACGGCATAGCCATGGCGGAAAACGACGGGGCGGTCGTCGGCGATCCCGGCGATCCGGCCGTAGCTCGCAGGATTGTCGAAGACCTCGAAACGCAGGCCCAGCGGATTGAAGATCATTTCGAGACGTACCAGACCGACCAGCAAAACGGTCGCCAGCCCGGCGCACATCAGGTAACGCCGCGTGCGGGAATGCCGGCGGGCATAGGTGAAAAGCGTATAGATCAGGCCGAAAACGGCGACGATCACCCATTGGGGTTGCACGTAACCGCGAAATGTCGAGAGCAGGAAAAAAACGATGAACGCCACGGGGATAAACTTCAGCGCACGTTCGACGGCGTTCTGCGGCTTCACGGCGATCCAGGCCTTCACGTACAACGGCACGAAGAAGGGATTGAAGACCACCAGCAGGTTGAGCAGGTATTCGGCGACATAATTGGGCCGGAACACCGAATTACGCCCCGCCAGATGATAGGCCAGCGAGGCCCAGTCGTGCTCGTACTGCCACACGAAATGCGGCACGAGCAGCAACAGCGCTACCGCGCCGCTGAGATATAGGGTCGGACGCAGGAACAGACGGGGGGGGGTCGCCGCAAGCGCGAAGAGTACGACCAGCGCCCCGTGGTATTTGCTGTAAGCCATCAGCGCCATGGCAACCCCCATCCAGAGCCATGCACAACGCCGGTTCTCGGAGAACCACTTGAATGTCAGCAGGAACAGCGCGGTGGTCATCATCAGCGGGCCGTCGGGCACGGCGATGAAGCCGTAGAGCTGCAACATCAGCGTCGCGGCCGAGAGGACGACAAAAAGCGCCGCGTCGCGCCGGTCGGCATCCGCGGGGCGGATTATCCGCCATAGTATATAAAGGTAGAGCGGTTGCAGCACCGTAAAGAAAAACCGCACGCCCAGTTCGCCCCCGAAAAGGTGCTCGCCGAGCCAGACCAGCAAGGCGGTCATCGGCGGATGGTCGAAATATCCCCATGCGAGGTTTTCAGCGAACATATGGTAATACGCTTCGTCGTTGGCCAGTTCGGAAAACCCGGCCTGCAGGAGGTTGCACACCCACCACACGCCGAGCCACAAAGCTACCAGGCCGTCGGCGCCGAGCGAAGCATAAGTCTTTTTGAGCGATGCCTTCATACAAGCGACAAAGGTAGCAAAATTTATCGTTTTTGCGCCATTCCCGTCCGAAAGAGAGGGGAGGGGCGAAACAGCTTTCGCACAAATCAGTCCGCGGGGACACACTTTGCCGGTGTAAAAAACGTTTCCGTAATATCGGATCGTTGTTACGGGCCGGCCCCATCGGCGGAAAATCCCGGACAATACCGTGTCCCACAGCCAGATGCCTGCAATGGAAGCGGAAGAGGGAAACACCTGTGGCATGTTACCATATTTGGAAGTCCATAAAAAAATGTTTCAGACAATGACACAACGGATTACAGATGCCTGATTCACAAATCCGGCATTATGTCCCAGAAAAGAAGCCTCCGGAATATCCTCGGCTCCCGAAGCGCAGCAATCGCCAAAGACACCCTAAAAAATACGAATATCAGACAATAAATACATAAAAAGAAACAATATTTATCCTATAAATAGCCTTAACTTCGTAGCATAAAATATCATTTTTTTACGGCAGCCCGCAACCTGCCGTTTTTGCTACGGAAGGCTGCATACGAAGAGGCCATGAAACTACGAAATTCCATACGTCCGATAAGGTTACTCCTGCTGCTCTCCGGCTTGCTGGCATTAGCGTCGTGCCGGCAGGACGAGACGCAATCCCTCTCGGAATATCTGGACTACGTAATCGAGAACAAACATATTTTCGAAGCCGAAAAGGAAGAGCGGATCAGCAGGCTGAGGAACCTGCTGGGCGTAAGCAACCTGACCCCGGAACAGGAGTACGAGATCAATACGAAGCTGTACGAAGAATTCAGGAAATACAAGCTGGATTCGGCCATCCGCTACGTCGAACGGAACCTCGAAATCGCCAGGCAGCTGGACAACAAAAGGCTGACCTACCTGTCGAACATGTACCTCGCCCAGCTCTACTCTTTTTCGGGCATGTGCGTCGAGGCAAACCAGATACTCCGCTCCATCCGATCGTCCGAACTCCCGCGCGACCTGCTTCCCGTCTACTACGAGGCCAACAACCGCTATTTCCAGCACTACGCCACGCTGAGCAGCCAGCGCAGCCACCTGCACGAAATGAATATCTACCGGGACTCGCTGATGATGGTTTCCGACCCGGGATCGTTCCGGTACAGGATACACCTGAGCTACAAACTTATGGGAAACGGTAAGATGGACGAAGCCAGGGCGATCCTCGACGAGTTGCTGGAAGAGGTCGGCAAGGACACGCCGCTCTACGCGGAGACGGCCTATGCCTACGGTTATTTCTACCGGCTGAACAAAGACCCGGAGGCTGGAAAGAAATATTTCATGCTCTCCGCGATCGCCGATGCGAAGAGTGCGGTGAAGGAGAACGCCTCGTTCCACACGCTGGCTCTGATGTATTACGACCAGGGCGACCTTTCACGGGCTTTCAAGTACACGCAGGCGGCCATCGAAGATGCGGTATTCAGCAACGTGCAGTTCCGCACGACCCAGATGTCAAAGTTCTATTCGATCATCAACTCGATCTACCAGGCCAAGGAGGCCAAGTCCAAATCCAAGTTGCAGCACTACCTGATCCTGATCAGCGTCCTGTCGCTGTTCCTCGTGCTGCTGTTCATCTACGTTTACCAGCAGATACACAAGCTGTACCGCATCAAGGAGGAGCTGTCGCGGACGAACGGGCGCCTGATGCAGCTCAACGACGAACTGCATGAGAAAAACACGCAGCTCACCGATTCGAACATCATCAAGGAACAGTACATAGCGAGGTTCTTCGACCTCTGTTCGATGTATATCGACAAGATAGAGGACTACCGGAAATCGCTGAACAAACTGGCGCAGAACCGGCAGATCGACGAGTTATACAAACAGCTGAAATCCACGTCGATGATGGAGAACGAACTGGATGAACTGTATAAGAATTTCGACGCCATATTCCTGAACCTCTATCCGACGTTCGTCGCCGATTTCAACGCCCTGCTGGTCGAGGACGAACGGATCGTGCTCAAATCGGAAGACCTGCTGAACAAGGAACTCCGGATTTACGCCCTGCTGCGGCTGGGCATCACCGACAGCGTCAAGATCGCCTCGTTCCTGCGATGCTCGCTGAGCACCGTATATAACTACCGCACCAAAGCCCGGAACAAGGCCGCAATATCGCGCGAGGACTTCGAAAAAATGGTCATGCGAATCGGTGTGCCGCCCGAAAACAGGCCGTGACCGATTCCACGGCAACTACATTTTTTTTGTATATTTTTTTGATAAAATATTTATTTACAAACATATAATACTTTACAGGTTCTACAATTTCCGCCCCAACCTATAAATATGGTATATAATAGGATTAATTTTGTAAACACAGCGTCCAGCCACCCTCTCCCGCAGCGGGCAGCCGGATTGCATCGGATTGTAAACACCTACTTAAACCTATTTTATACGAAATGAATCCAATTAAAGTCGGTCTGATCGGTTTTGGCAGAATGGGAGGTTTTTACCTCGAAGAGATGCAAAAAAGCGGTAACTGGGATATCGTTTACATCTGTGACGTATCTCCCGCATCACGGGAACTGGCCCAGCGGCTCTCTCCCCGGTCGAAAGTAATATCCGACGAACAAATCATATTCAACGACCCCGAGATTCAGGCGGTCGGGCTGTTCGCCCTGGCGGATTCCCGCCCGGAGCAGATTCAGAAAGCCATTGCGAGCGGGAAGCACGTCATAGCCGAGAAACCGATCGCCGACACGGTGGAAAAGGAGTGGCAGACGGTCGCGCTGGCCGAGAAGGCCAAAATCTTCTCGACGGTGAACCTTTACCTGCGCAATTCGTGGTACCACAACACCATCAAGGATTTTATCGCACAGGGCGAAATCGGCGAACTGGCGATCATCCGCGTATGCCACATGACACCGGGGCTGGCCCCGGGCGAAGGACACGAATTCGAGGGCCCGTCGTTCCATGACTGCGGCATGCACTACGTGGACATCGCACGCTGGTATGCCGAATCGGAATTCAAGACCTGGAACGCACAGGCCATCCGCATGTGGGATTACAAGGATCCGTGGTGGCTCCAGTGCCACGGCACGTTCGAGAACGGCATCGTATTCGACATTACCCAGGGACATGTATACGGACAACTGGCCGAAAAACAGACACATAATTCATACATCGACATCATCGGCACGAAAGGCATCGCGCGCATGACGCACGATTTCAAGACGGCGATCGTCGAACTGCACGGAGTGACACAGACGCACCGGCTCATACAGCCCTACGGAGGCAAAAACATCGACGTGCTGTGCAAACTGTTCGCCGAGTCGATCGAAAGCGGGAAACGCAATCCGTCGCTCCCCTCGTTCCGCGACGCCGCCACGGCATCGGAATACGCATGGCGGTTTCTCCAGGATTCGCGGCAGCACGACCTGCCGGCAATCGGAAATCTGGAAACGCTGCAGGAGATCCGCGAACGCCGCCGCACGATGTCAAATGGCTACGGATTGCTGAGGAAGCGCGCATAAGCCGCAATCTGATACTAAAACAAACTTTATAAACCTTAAAAACAATCGGTATGAACCACTTACTGTTTATCGGCAACCTGGGTGCAGGCGAAATCATCGTCATAGCCCTGATCGTACTGCTGCTCTTCGGCGGCAAAAAAATCCCGGAACTGATGAAAGGTCTCGGCAAGGGTGTGCGCAGCTTCAAGGAAGGCATGAACAACATCGAGAACGACATCGAAAACTCGGGTACGGAAAAATCCAACAACGAAAATAAATAGTCCCTCAAAAACAACTAACTTAAATCAAGAAACAATGTCAAGCGAAATGTCAAGGAGAAAGTTCCTGAAAAAAGGAGCTGCTGCCGCGATCGGCTTAGCGGTCGTTCCGGGTACGGTTTTAGGTAAGAAGTTCGGGCACACGGCTCCGAGCGACAAACTCAACATCTTGGGTGTCGGTATCGGCGGCCGCGGCTCGTCGGTGCTCCGCGGCCTCGAAAGCCAGAACATCATCGGCCTGTGCGACGTCGACTGGAAATATGCCGACCACGTGTTCAAGCGCTACCCGGCTGCCAAGAAGTACAACGACTACCGCAAGATGTTCGACGAAATGCTCAAGTCGGCAGACGCCGTGATGGTGGCTACGGCCGACCACAGGATAAAATCGCTTTTACGGAAAAACTTGTGTGAGAAGAAAAATC
>OGOF01001671.1_pt1 | contig 12915 bp, 7 predicted proteins | sample 1552621 | NCBI WGS metagenome assembly OGOF01 (sample SAMEA2580156, study PRJEB22360) | human gut metagenome | biome: human gut; feature: human-associated habitat; material: faeces | place: Denmark | collected 2008/2010
AATATTCCAAAGCAAAAAATGAAACTCCAGATTTTATCTTTCATAGTTAGCATTAGTTTTCAATATAATTAATAACCGCAGGCAAATATACGTAAATATATATAAAAATATCTTATCCATTGGTAATTTTTTATTTCAATCATTCCATAATGAGCCATACCTAAGATATACTTGCTCCGCACCAACCCCGTACTTTCTTCGTCCAGAGGTACTTCTGAGTGGAGAATGTACGGAGCAAGTACGCTTCGGATAAGGCTCAAGTAAGGAGTGGATAGGAACAAAAGAAATAGGTTTGGTCTAAAATTCACCCTTTTTGACCTCAAAATGGTCATTAAAATAGCATGGAAAGTATTTTCTTTGCAGAGAGAAATAAATAAGAATATTCTTACCATATAATACACACGCTATGATGAAAATTGCCTTTTCTAAAATGACCAAGGGATTATTACTGTTTGTTTTTTTTAGTATCTCTAAACGCAAACGCATCCTTATCACAAGCCAAAAATGATTCCGTATTTCATTTAGTTAAACCGGATTATCAGCTGAGTCCACTGACGGGCATGACTCGCCAACATTGGATGGATGCAGCAACCAATTTATTGGACGGAGCATTCAGCTACATCCACACATTGGATGATCCGATGCGTTTCCCCAAACAACCGGGAAAGAGCTATCCAACGGATGGAAAGTTCAACAAGACAGAAAATCTGGAAGGACTTTGCCGCACTATGTTTGTAGCAATTCCTCTATTAAAAGAAAATCCGGATTTGGTATTGAATGGAATCAAGGTCGGAGATTATTACCGGCAACAGTTGCGCAATATGAGTGATCCGTCGAAATCCGGATATATTCAACATCTCAAAGGTGGGCCAAGCCAGACACTTGTAGAATTCGGAGCACTTGCCCTATCGCTTACCGTGATGCCCGAAATTATCTGGGAACCATTGACTCAAAAGGAGAAAGACGATCTTGCTGCATTGATGCTTAGTTATGGCAACGGACCTACAATCGGTTCTAACTGGCGCTTCTTCAATATATTCGTCATGTCTTTCTTCAAAAACCAGGGTTATGAAGTCAAAGATGGTTATATAGATGAATTGCTACAAAAATCACTGGCACAATATCGTGGATACGGATGGTATAATGATAGCCCGGCCTATGACTATTATAGTATGTGGGCTTTCCAGATGTATGGCATGATTTGGGCACATTATTACGGTGAGATATTTAATCCTGAAGCCGGACGCCAGTTTGTTAGCAATTTCCGTGATTTGGTTCCTAACTATCCTTATATGTTTGCTGAAGATGGTAAAATGAATATGTATGGACGCAGTATTACGTACCGTATAGCTGCCGCTGTACCTTTCCCACTGATGGGGTGGCTCAATGATCCGTCTATCAACTATGGATGGATGCGCCGTATTGCTTCTTCCACCCTGCTTCAATTCCTTGAGAATCCAGCATTGATGGAAGACCGGGTACCCACACTGGGATTCTACGGAGCTTTTGAGCCTGCCGTACAGATTTATAGTTGCCGTGGCAGCGTTTACTGGATGGGAAAAGCGTTCCTTGGATTATTATTGCCTGCTGATAATCCGTTTTGGACAGCTGTCGAGAATAACGGAGCTTGGGAAAAAGAGTTTCAACCCGGCAAGGTATACAATAAGTTCATGGAAGGCTCTAATACCTTGGTGACTAACTATCCCAATAGCGGCACTTCGGAAATACGTGCATGGTGTCATGAAGCAGTAGCTAAAGACTGGCAGAAATTCCGTTCTACCGAGAATTATAATAAACTGTCTTACAACACGGCATTTCCCTGGATGGCAGACAGTCCAGATGGCAAGGTATCTATGAACTATGCTGTACTGAATGCCAAACAAGAATGGGAAGTACTACGCCTCTACACCTTCAAGAAGTTTGAAGATGGAATTTATTACCGGGATGCAGAACTTGAAACAAACCCGGAAATCAAATTCCGCCTGGCAGATATTCCACTTCCTAACGGCATACTGCGTGTAGACAAAGTTTCTTTCCCAATTACGACAGAATTACGTTATGGACACTATTCGTTACCGGAATTAGAAAGTCCCATTGTTACAAAGGAACAAAAGGCCGGAGGATACACTGCCTACTGCATGGATAATGGTGCCTATCAAACAGCACTTATCAATCTCCAGGGTTGGTCGGAAGTGGAATTTGTACAGACTGAAGGACTCCATCCGGTAAGTAATAAATGTTCTGTAATCAATGCAGCCACAACTCATTCCGGTGATAAAGTCTTTATCACACTGCAATTATGGAAAAAGAATGGCAAGCTATTTACAAAAAAGGAACTGACACCTGTAAAGTCCTTCAAACAGACCGGAGACAGTATAACCATTTATTTCTCTGACGGAACGGTAAAGACGGTTTCTCTCTCCTGATGTAAGTTTCGGAAGGAATAGTTATCTTTACCGCCAAAGTAAGAACAACAGAAGTTCTTCTACAGAAATAATATAATTATGGCAGGCATCTACATACATATCCCCTTCTGCAAGACACGTTGCATTTATTGCGATTTCTATTCCACCACACGTTCGGAATTGAAATCGCAATATATCCGTGCTCTTTGCCGGGAGTTGACGGAACGCAAGGAATATCTGAAAGGGGAAGCTGTTGAAACCATTTATTTCGGCGGGGGTACACCGTCACAGTTATCGGAGAATGATTTTAAAGAGGTTTTCAAAACGATTGAGCAGGTTTACGGAACGAGGAAAGCAACAGAAATAACTCTTGAAGCAAATCCCGATGACCTTACAGAAGAATATACCCAAATGCTACGTACTCTACCGTTCAACCGCATCAGCATGGGAATACAAACTTTCGATGATGCAACACTACGATTATTGAACAGGCGGCACAACGCCGCACAAGCAATAGAGGCAGTACAACGCTGTCGGCAAGCAGGTTTTCAAAATATCAGCATCGATCTGATTTATGGTTTGCCCAGAGAAACTGACCAACGCTGGGCACAGGATTTACAGCAAGCAGTCAGCCTTAACGTGGAACATATTTCCGCTTATCATCTGATTTACGAAGAAGATACACCTCTGTACAAAATGCTGCAACAACACTCTGTATCTCAAGTGGATGAGGACAGTAGCCTGAACTTCTTCTCCACATTAATAGATACCCTTTCAGCCGCAGGATACGAACACTACGAAATATCCAATTTCTGCAAACCGGGAATGTATTCCCGACACAATACTTCTTATTGGCAAGGTGTCCCTTATCTGGGATGCGGTCCGTCCGCACATTCCTTTGATAGAGACTCGCGCGAATGGAATGTAGCTTCACTAAATCAGTATCTTTCATCTGTAGAACAAGGGCAACGACAACACGAAACAGAACAACTGGACACACAAACCCGCTACAATGAATACATCATTACAGGTCTGCGCACAATATGGGGAATATCCACAGAAGAGCTGAAAAGTAAGTTCGGCGACCGACTTTGGAAATATTGTTTGGAACAAGCCAAACCTTATCTGGAAAATGGGAAATTAAAGTTGCATAACGATCGGTTAAAGCTAACCAGAGAGGGTATTTTCGTCTCAGACGGTATCATGAGCGACCTCTTGGAAATAGAATAGTTACATATACAATATGCCCGGTCCTGATACATTTCAAGACCGGGCAACTTAACAAGTAAAATTTTTCTTACAGAGAAATAGTATACTCCAATCCTTTATCAGGAGCCACTATAAAATTCGTCACTTCAAAATTCATATCTCCTCCTTTGATACCATTATCAAATCCGATACGGACACTATAACGTGTATGCGGCTTCAGCGTCATATCCCGAAAATAGACCAGAGAAGTATTATGTGCCGTCTTTTTCAGTTTCAGGACTAAATCCGTGGTATTGGTTATAGAGAGCGTCACTCCTTTCTCATTACGGCTGATTTCTTCTATTTTCACGCATTTTTCAAAGAATAGACGGAGCAGATCTTCACGTCCAATCACCAACTCTCGATAATAAGCAGCAGTGCGACGATTGTCCAATGCTTCACGGATGCCTTTCAAGGAACGTTCTTTCGCAAAGACGAATGTCATGGTACGATGCTCATCTTTAGAAAAATCATAATCAGTCTGAATGGGTTGATGGATATCGGAAGTGCCAATCATTGTCAGATTCTTATCCAAACACCATTGAATGGCTTCGGGCATATACAGAGGGCCATTTGCTACTTCAATGCCATGCATACAACCTTCATTATAGAGTTCTGTGTGCTCGGGCCACCACTTAGTAGTATCCGGTTGTTGGGCTGCCCATCCGGGATGATTCCAGAAAATAAATGCTCCCTGCTTTTTGGCTTCATTGAAAGCGTCTTTATACTCTTTTTGTTCCAATGGATTGGAGTCAGCCAGAAAAATGGCATTAAAGTGTCCGGGAGCCATCGGACGGGTAATCTCACTACCTCTGATTAAAAGTATCCCCAGCTTTTCAACCTGTTTCTGACAAAGATCGAACGAACGGTTATGATCTGCCACAACATCTTTTTTATGAGGACGATATTCGATGTGTTCTGTCAGAGAAATTGCATCCAGTCCTTCACGATAAGCCTCATCTACACGTACCGTAGGCCAAACCAAACCATCAGAGAAAACAGTGTGCATATGGAAATCACACTTCAAAGTAGTGTATCCATCTAAATCGGGAACCTGAATTTCATGCCGGCGTTGCGCCTGTACATTCATCAGGCAGGTTGCCAAAAGGAACGCACTTACTAATACTTTCTTTACTTTCATGTTATCTGTTTATTTTTATCATTAAAGTTACTATTACCAACCTGGGTTTTGAGGCAATAAAGCCGGATTTATCTGGGTAGCCGTCAACGGTATCGGACGCAAGTATTTCTTATCATCCCATTTACGTCCCTGGCTAAAGCCAAATTCAATATATCCGTGGTCACCTTCGGACAAACGATTGGTTTTACCAATTACCACATATTGCACGCCCTTAATCTTCTCACTGGCTGGCGGTTCTTTATCCACCACAGCTACGTCTTTTATACCATCACCGTTCAGGTCATACGCTTCGCCTTTCTGGGGAATGTAAATACCTTGCCATACATTTTCAATCAAGTCCCCCTGTTTCCAGCGCATGATATCATCATAGCGAACTCCTTCAAAAGCCAACTCCACACCACGTTCGCGACGTACTTCCAGTACCCATTTATCCATTGTTTGATTTTTAAAGTAAGCGGCTACATACGGGTCATAGGTTACAGGGATCTTCCCTTCTACCCCGGCACGTTCTCGTAATGGTTTGATCGTAGCATTCCACACTGTTTCATCACATTCACCTAATTCCGCTTTCGCTTCTGCATAATTCAGCAATACTTCCGCATAACGGAAAATAGGAATAGAATTATTGGCCGTAGCCTTCCCTACATGCACATCATCATCTATAGCCCATTTGATAAGCTGATAACCGGTGGATGTCATAGAGAAATTAGGTGCATCCGGCTTCACCGTACCACTGATTTTCCGCTGGTAAGATGGTGAAATAACTGTTTGCATCAAGCGACAATCACGATTCTGGAACTCATCCATATACTGCATGGTAGCATAATCCGTACGGTCAGTGAAACGATTACCGTCGCGCATCAGATACATATTGACAAAAGGCCGTACCAATGACCAGTTTGCACCAAATGAGGCTGAGAATAGTTTCCAGGTAATAGAGTGCATACGTAAATCCTTTTTAAAGGCAATACCCCAGATTACCTCCGTTGTATTCAGTTCTTCCGATGTAAACAGAGAACGATACTGTGTCTCCACCTCTCCCGTATTCAGTAATTTATAGGGACCTTTTGTCATCAGTTCTTCGGATGCGGTAATAGAAGCACGCAGGAACTTTTCAGCCGAGCTTTGCAATCCTAACTCCGCATGATATTTACGGTAGGTACCTTCGAACAGACAGATACGGGATTTGAGTGCTAATGCCACCCATTTCGTTATCAATGTGCTACTTTCTGTCAAGGTCTTATCCGTGGAACAATTGGTACAGGCAAAATCGAGATCTTCCAATATCTTATCCATAACAACCTCACGCTTATCACGTGGTTTGTATAGTTCATCTCTATTATCCACATCCAATATCGTTTCATACCAGGGTACATCACCGAACGTTCTGACCATACCATAATAAAAATAAGCACGCCAAAAACGTCCTACACCTTCATTATGTAAATAAATGGCATCCGTTACTTTGCCTTTAGCATTCGGCAGATTATCGAGAAAGTAATTAATCTGTCGCAGATCTCCCCAGTCGCCGGTTCCCCAACCACCTTGTTGGGTATCATCCCACGTGTCACCGATCAAAAAAGTAGTGGACGAACGGGTTGCACAAAAGTCTGCATACTGGTCGCCACCCCAAGCGATTGTTTCTTCGCTGGGCAGGAAACTTTGCAGAAAACCATTTGTATAAAGCCGTAAGTCCGATTCCGACTCCAGAAAGCCTTCGGAAGAAAAACTGTTCTCGGGCTCACAATTCAAAAAACTATCACAAGAGGTCAGAGCCAAAGCATACAGACCTATCAACCAATATTTTTTCATACTCATCTTCTGTGTTAAAAGGTTACATTAATACCGATTGTATAACTGCTCAAAATAGGATAACCATATCCGTCTCCATCAGTATTGGCAGTAGAACGGAAATCTGCATCACCGGCACTGATACCTTCGGGGTCATACATTTTGGTATACTTGTTCAGCGGTGTCCATGTCAACAGGTTCTCACCGGCAAGGTAAATCTTCAAATCCTGCAAGTGCAGTTTATCGCAAAACTTCTTATTAAAAGTATAATCTATCTGAAGATTCTTCAAACGGACATAAGCTATATTCTGTAAATAGCGGTCATTGGCCTGGATACCCAGCGCCTTTGTAGAACCATTCGCCAGATAGCCGCGGTAGCGGGGCCAATAAGCATCAGTGTTTTGGTTTTCTTCTGTCCATACATTATTTCCGGTATGCTCCTTCAGCATATAGCTGTAAGGACGGTCATATTGCCCCCAGAAGAAAGCTGACTCGCGATGCGGATACCAGTTTCGCTTGCCTACACCCTGAAAGAAAGCACTGATGCCAATACCATTCCAGTTGGCACTCAAATTGAGACCGAACTGATAGCGAGGCGTAGTGTTTCCGATAACCTTCAGGTCACCGTGATCATCCAATGTATTCTGACCATTATCCACCGTACCGCTCTTATCGAGATCGGCAAATTTCAAATCACCCGGTTTCAGAATATTCGTAGCAGATACTTTTAGTTTGGACTGGTCTGCATGAGCATCTATTTCAGCCTGATCTTTAAATAATCCTTCGATATGATATCCCCAGATAGTACCGATCTCCTGTCCCTCATAATAAGTGGAGAGTAGTTTCGTAGGATTATTGAATTTAGTAACCCAAGTACGACTATCCCACAACATAGCTTTTACACTGTAATTAAATGGCTTATTAGCCAGTGTAAAGTTGTCACGCCACATGACCGAAAGTTCCCAGCCCTTGGTTTTCATCTCTGCATTGTTACCCTTAGGCGTAGCGGCTCCCAGTACGGCAGGTAAAGTAGGACCTACTGTATACATATCCGTTGTATAGCGTTGATAGTAGTCGAACACCATCGACAAACGGTTAGACAGCATATCGACATCCAGCCCAATATCATAAGTTGTCGATTTCTCCCAAGTCAGACTGTTGGGAACGATATTCGGAGTAGTGGCATACGTCTGCAATGCATCCCCCAGAATAACAGAGGTTTTCTTAATGGGAATTGTAGAAAGATAGAGGTAAGGACTTACATTACCGTTGCCTAGGCTACCGACGGAAGCACGGACTTTCAGGTTATCCAGCCAATTGCGGGTAGATTTCATAAAAGGCTCCTCAGAAATACGCCAGCCCAGTGATCCGGAAGGGAAGAATCCCCACTGTTGATTCTCAGGAAACTTGGAAGAGGCATCATAACGTCCACTTACTTCTGCCAGGTAACGACTCTTATAATTATAGTTCAAACGATAGAGGAAACCTACATAAGCCCACTCATTTCCTCCTTGTCCCGTAGTATAATAATCACCATCCATAAGAGCAAAACTCGGTTTAGTGGCACTAATCAGACCACGGCGATAAGTTTGTATCGTTTTATAATCTTGGTGCTCAAGATTCCAGCCCAACAGTACATTCAGGTAATGATCGGAATTAGAAAATTTAGGAATATAGTTACCGGTAATATTGCTTGAGAGATATTCCCTGTTATAATCCATATTTTCCAGAGAACTGAATGTGTTACGAGTTCCCATTATTTCCGGTCCCGTATAGTAATTGTACTGGTTCTCGGCTCTTAAACGGGTAGACTTGCTGCTGTAATAAGTAAAGTCACCTTTGAAGATCAATTGCTGTTTTATAGGTGTATACGTTAAGGTCGTCGTATTGCGTACATCCAGTTTATTGTCCTTTTGCCAGGAAGTCCCTTCTACAAAACCTGCCCATCCAATATATACGGCTGCCTCGGTCCAAGTGCCATCGGGGTTCTTCTCCATAGTCACCGGATATCCCTGATGTTGTGCCTGGCGGGTTATATTCTGACGGTCGTACATCACCATAGGCTGGTGGGAACGGAAAATCATGACATCCGTATTATTCTCCAACAAAAGAGATTTATTGATTTGTATTTCTCCTTTTGAACGGATATTATACTGCGTATACTTTTCGTCTCCGGCATTGTAAATGCCATCCTGATTATAGTAACGTCCTGACACATAATACCGGGCACGCTCATTTCCCCCACTAATGCTGACATTATGTTCAGTGGAATAGTTCTGATCTTTATAAATAATATCCAGCCAGTTGGTATTACCAAAGTATTCATATTCCCCCTTATCATTGACACGAACTTTATCCAGTGAAGGATCGGCATCGCGTCTTACCAATTCATTATACCAGTCTGTAGAGTACTTAAATACATTATTGATACCTCCCGGAGGCGCCTCCTGACCTTCCAGATAAGCCGTATACCAGCCATCAGTCCACTGCAAACCATTACTAACGATGCCATCTTCTGTCTTCACCGTACGCTGATGCGTGGAGAAACTTCCGTTATAATTAATTTTCGTCTTTCCGGCAGTAGCATTCTTGGTAGTTACCAATATCACCCCGAAAGCACCACGCGCACCATAAATAGCAGCCGAAGAAGCATCCTTCAGTACAGATACACTTTCCACATCCGCAGGATTCACCGAGTTGAGATCGCCTTCCACCCCGTTTATTAACACAAGGGCACTACCGCCCGCACCAATACTTCCTGTTCCACGAAGATTGATGGATGGCGTACGCGAAGGTTTACCATCACTGAATGTAATGTTCAGTCCCGGCACCATGCCTTGCAGCGAACGGGAAATATTACTGTTGCTGCGCTCTGCAATCTGTTTGCTATCAATCTGGTCCACAGCACCCACCAGATTTACTTTCTTCGCCGTACCGTAACCTACAACCACCACTTCCTGCAGCTGTTGTGCATCTTCCTTAAGCACGATCTGCATTTGCTGGTCATCTTTTACCAACACTTCTGTCTCTGAGTATCCGATATAACTCAGCAACAGTTTTTGCCCTTTCTCTACATCCAAGACAAAATGTCCGTTCACATCAGTGATTGTTCCCGACTTTCCGTCTTTAATTCTCACTGTAACGCCGGCCAACGGTTCTCCTGAGACATCTTTTACGACACCTTTCAGTGGAACAAGATTAGCAGCAAGCAACATTCCTCCCCCTAAAACAAAGGTGAGGGCAACGGCAAAACGTTTGCTTACCAAACTCCATTCTAAAAAACATCTTTTTACTTTCATACTATTCAATTGATAAAATAAATCAAGGATCCTTTCGGGATGCAAAGATGGGAGGTGTAGATTTCAACTATACTACAAGGAAGTGAAGTTAGGATTTCAAGAAAATGATGGATATTTGAATTGAATCCCTTACCTTTGTCCCACAATTACATGAAAAGACAATATGACAGAACAGGAAGTCAGAAGATATCTACGGAAAATGAGCGAGCAGGACTCCCAGTCTGCTTTCCGGGAATTTTATGATATGACGTACGACCGCCTGTTCCGCATTGCTTACTACTATACCCATCACGAAGAATGGTCACAAGAGATCGTACTCGATGTTTTCATGAAACTTTGGGAACATCGTAAACAGCTATTAGATATAGCTAATATCGAAGATTACTGTTTCATACTCGTGAAAAATGCTTCTCTCAACTATATAGAAAAAGAGGAACGCCGCCCTACCCTATCAGCTGAAGTTTTACAAGAACCTGCAGACCAGGATGTATCTCCCGAAGATACTCTTATCAGCGAAGAGCTGTTTGCCCGTTACGTAAAAGCCCTCGACCGATTACCGGAGCGTTGCCGGGAAGTTTTTATCCTGATTCGCGAAGAAAAACAGACATACGCACAGGTTGCAGAGAAGCTCGACATCAGTACAAAAACGGTGGATGCACAATTGCAGAAGGCAACGAGCAGGCTAAAAGAGATGTTATTGAAATAGTTCATTGTACAGGATACCCCCTTCTGAATGCTCTTCTACAGCTATAAATGACAGAATTTACAGGTATATGTACAGTTATTCATGGTACTTTACTTCTTGTTGGCTACTTTTGCTACCCAATAAAAGTGAATTCATATAAATCAATTCATTTTTTTATTCTAAAATTCTAATTACTTTTGTTTGCCATTTATTAATAATCTTGAAATCTATATGAAACACATAATTTTATTAGCCCTCATATCCCTGATTACTCTTACTCCCAACGCCTATGGTGAAATAGAGCTTCGGGCCAAGCAAATGAGAACCACCGATGGACTTCCCAGTAACTCTATTCGTAATATATACCAAGACAGTAAAGGATTCCTATGGTTAGGTACCCTAAACGGGCTTAGTCGCTACGATGGTAATTCTTTTCTTAACTTCCAACCGGAAATTAATGCCAACGGACGTATTTCGTTGATAGATAACCGAATCAATAAAGTAATAGAGGATCAGAACGGCTTCCTCTGGATAGGTACAGGACCTGAATTATATAGTTGTTATGACTTGCAGAAAAGCCGTTTTGTGGATTTCACCGGAAGTGGAGAATATGAGCAAAATTATGCCTATTCATTATTTGCCTCTAACGGAGATATATGGTTATACCACAGAACAAATGGTGCACGACACATTATAACTAAAAGTGACCGGACCATGACCTCCGTAGAATTTAAAACCGAACGTGGAAATCTGCCGGATAATAGAGTCCAATTTATAGAGGAAGATGAAGCCGGTCGTATTTGGATTGGTACGATGCGCGGGCTTGCATTCATTTCTAAAGGAGATTTTAATATTATAGACAGGAAGAACAATTTTATAGCTTCCATCACACACGAACGGGATATGTTCTTCCTAACGGATGATGGCTATGTATATTGGTATAATACAACTTCCGGAAAACTATCTAAATCAGCTGAACTTCCTGCCGGAAACATACGTTCTAACTGCAAATTCGCATTTAAAAATCAATGGATTATTTTCACTTCCACGGGCACATACAATTATGATTTCAACTCTCATAAGGTGACAAGTGATCCTAAACTGAACATCAAAGAGGGTATTGTACTCAACGACAACCGTGGTAACTATTGGGTCTTCAATCATACAGGGAAAATCTACTATATTCTTTCAGAAACAGGAGAAACAAAAGAGCTACAACTAATACCCAAAGATAAATTAAACTATATTGACAATGAACGTTATCATATAGTACATGATTCCCGAGGAATCATCTGGATTTCAACTTACGGCAATGGTTTATTCGCCTACAAGCCATCTGAAGACAAATTAGAGCACTTCGTTTCTAATACAAAAGATTCTCCCATCGGTTCGGATTTCCTATTAGCTATTATGGAGGACAAAGCGGGAGCTATTTGGGTTAGCTCCGAACATTCCGGACTATCACGTATCACAATATCCAATGAAGGGATAACCCGCATCTATCCTGAGTCGCCGGATCTCTTCGACCGTTCGAATACCATTCGAATGTTAAATCGGACGGACGATGGAAATATATGGATAGGAACCCGAAGAGGGGGACTATATAATTATGATATTCATTTAAAACCTCAATATGAGAATCAATATCTTCATTCCAATGTCTACGTTGTTACTGAAGACAATCGCGGAAAACTCTGGATGGGAACCCGAGGAGAAGGACTAAAGATAGGAGATACATGGTATAAAAACGACCCTTCCGATCCATCATCATTAGCAAACAATCACATCTTTTCTATTTATCGTGACAAAAAAGACCGTATGTGGATAGGTACATTTGGAGGAGGATTGGACTTGGCCGAACCGACAGCCGATGGCAAGTATAAATTCCGCCATTTTTTCCAGCAAAAGTATGGATTAAAAATGGTAAGAGACTTATTAGAAGATGAAAACGGCATGATATGGACGGGTACCAGCGAAGGATTTTGCATATTCCATCCGGACTCGCTGATTGCCAATAGCGACAATTATCATTTATTCAACAACGTAAATGGTAAATTCTGTTCTAATGAAATCAGATGTATATTCCGTGACAGCAAAGGCAGAATGTGGGTAGGCACTTCCGGGGCAGGAATCAATCAGTGCACTCCTACAGACAACTATAATTCTCTGGAATATGAACACTACGGTATACCGGAAGGGTTAGTAAATAATGTGGTAATGTCTATCGAAGAAGATAACCAGGGAAAACTATGGGTAGCAACAGAATATGGTATTTCCAAATTCACCCCCGAAAACCATTCGTTTGAAAATTACTTCTTCTCCTCCTACACACTGGGAAATGTTTAT
>OGOF01001680.1_pt1 | contig 12870 bp, 8 predicted proteins | sample 1552621 | NCBI WGS metagenome assembly OGOF01 (sample SAMEA2580156, study PRJEB22360) | human gut metagenome | biome: human gut; feature: human-associated habitat; material: faeces | place: Denmark | collected 2008/2010
GTTACATTAGGTTACAAATTAATGAAATAAAATGATTACTTCATACTTTTTTCATCGTTTTTTTTCGATTTAGCCGTTTCAGGCCAATAGTACGGTGATGCCCATATACATCATCATGCCGATAATGTCGTTGGTGATGGATATGAACGGTCCTGTGGCAATGGCCGGGTCCACTTTCAGCTTTTCGAGTGTCATGGGTACCAATGTTCCGAAAATGGAGGCGAACATGACAACGGCGAACAGACTGATGGATACCGAGTAGGTGACTGTGGCCGTACCGCCGAACCGTACAAAATTGTATATATACACCAGCAAGGATATGATGGTTGCATTGATTGCCGCCACTACGGATTCCTTGGCGATTTGCTTGAATGTGTCTTTGGCATCCAAAGAACTGTTGGCAAGTCCCTGTACGATAATTGCAGAGGATTGGGTTCCTACATTTCCGCCTGTACCGCCAATCAGAGGGATGTACAGCGCCATTTCGGGATGTGCGGCGAAGGTAGCGTCAAAATTACCCAATATCATGGAGTTGCCGATACCGCCCAGCATACCGATAAGCAACCACGGCAGGCGTGCGGAAGTCTGGCGCATGACGTTGTCGTCCGTCTCCACATCCTGTGATAAACCGGATGCCAACTGGTAGTCGCGTTCCGATTGCTCACGAACCTCGTCCATGACGTCGTCTACGGTAATCTGCCCTACCAGGCGGCCTATGCTGTCGACGACAGGTACTGCCACCAAGTCGTATTTCTCGATAATCTGCACCACTTCGTCTGTGGGAGTGTCTACATGGACGGAAATGGGGTCTTTCCTCATTACATGCTTCACTTTGGAGACGGAAGGAGAGGTAATCATTTTCTTTAGCGGGAATACACCTTGCAGCCGTTCGTCATCGTCAATGACATATACGTAGTAGATTTCGTCCAACTGTTCGGCTTGCAGGCGCATCTCTTTCAGGCATTCAGGCATACTCCAGTTCTCGTTGACGGTTACCATTTCCGTACCCATCAAACCGCCGGCGGTATCTTCATCGTACTTCAAGAGGTCTACGATGTCTCCGGCCTGCTCTATATCCTCAATATGCGACAGTACCTCTTCTTTTTTCTCCTCGTCGAGGTCACGCATCAGGTCTACGGCATCGTCCGTATCCATATAATCCACAAACCGCTTGGCAATGGTTTCCGAAGGCAGAAGTTCCAGGAATTCTTTCCGGACGTCTTCGTCCATTTCTACCAGTACGTCGGCGGCTGTTTCGTTGTCGAGGAGACGGTAAACGAAGCGTGCCTCTTCGGGCGCGAGGTCATTACACAGTTCGGCAATATCTGCCGGATGCAGGTCGATGAGGAGCGCCTTGACATTGTCTGCGTCTTTCTGCTCTATAAAGCTTTTGACTTTATCTATGTATTCTTCGTCTATTTCCATAACTCATAGTGTATTGGTAATAGTGTACCGTTAAGGGCTGAAACCGTTAATTTCTCATTTTTCTGTCGTCTCTTTCAATGCTGTTTCCACCTGATTGGTCAATTCTATAAACTCCTGTACGGAAAGTTGCTCGGGGCGTTTGTTGAAGAGAGGGTCTTCGGTCAGCGGACATTCTTTGCCGAGTATCGGTTTTATGGAATTACGCAAGGTTTTCCGGCGTTGGTTGAATGTAGTTTTTACAACTTGTTTAAACAGCTTTTCGTCACATCCCAATTGCTGCGTGTCATTGCGCGTCATGCGAATAACGGCGCTTTTTACTTTTGGGGGCGGATTGAACACGTGTTCGCTTACAGTGAAGAGGTATTCCACCCGATACCAAGCCTGTATCAGTACACTCAGAATGCCGTATGTCTTACTGCCGGGACCGGCTGCGATACGCTCGGCAACCTCTTTCTGTATCATGCCCGTACAGCACGGTATCAGTTCTTTGTTATCCAGCATCTTGAAGAATATCTGGCTGGATATGTTATACGGATAATTGCCCGTCAGTACGAAAGGCTGTCCGTCGAACAGGCGTTGCAGGTTCATTTTCAGGAAGTCGTCTTCGATGATGTTATCCTCCAGTTGCGGGTAGGCTTCCCGCAGATAGGCCACCGATTCATAATCCACTTCCACAACTTTTACCGTGCGCTCTTTGGGCAGGAGAAATTGGGTCAGCACTCCCATGCCCGGTCCTACTTCCAATATCGGAAGATTGGGACAGGCGTCTACGGTGTCGGCAATGTCCTGTGCTACTTTCAGGTCTTTCAGAAAGTGCTGGCCGAGAAACTTTTTAGGTTTAACTAATCTCATGTATCAACTAAATCGTTACTTTTGCGGTTCAAAGGTAATCCTTTTCGGCGAATAATGAGTTACAAATCACAAATTACGACGCGTGCCGGATGAATTTTAAGGGAAAACGATGAATAAGATAATAAAAAAAACATTGAAAATCGTGTTGCCCGTTCTTTTGGGCAGTTTTATCCTGTATTGGGTGTATCGTGATTTTGATTTTGAACGTGCGAAAGAACTGCTTTTGCATGGCACTGACTGGGGGTGGATGCTGTTTTCATTGTTTTTTGGCGTAATGAGCCATGTGTTTCGCGGGTGGCGCTGGCGACAGACGCTGGAACCGTTGGGGGCTTATCCTAAAAGGAGCGATTGCGTGGACGCCATTTTCATTTCCTATGCTACCAATTTGATATTGCCTCGTGTGGGTGAAGTGTCGCGTTGCGGTGTTCTGGCTAAGTATGATGATGTATCGTTTTCCAAATCTTTGGGAACTGTAGTCACCGAGCGGTTAGTGGACACCTTGTGTATTCTTTTGATTACGGGACTTACCTTTCTGGCTCAGATGCCTGTGTTTCTCCGTTTCTTTCAGGAAACGGGTACAAAAATTCCTTCGCTGATGCATCTGTTGACATCGCCCTGGTTTTATGTCTCCCTGTTCTGTGTTATCGGCGTGCTGGTGCTTATGTACTATCTGATGCGGATGCTTTCTTTTTTTGAGAAAGTGAAGGGAGTTGTGCTGAATGTATGCGAGGGGGTAATGTCGCTCCGCAATGTGAAGAACATTCCGCTGTTTATTCTCTATACATTGCTTATTTGGGGATGCTATTTCTATCATTTCTATCTGACTTTCTATAGCTTTTCTTTTGCGGAGCATCTTGGCTTTCAGGCTGCAATGGTGATGTTTGTGGGCGGGACGTTTGCTGTAATCGTACCTACACCCAACGGGGCAGGTCCCTGGCATTTTGCCGTTATCACCATGATGATGCTTTATGGTGTGAATGCTACGGATGCTGGTGCTTTTGCACTGATAGTGCATGGCATTCAAACTTTGCTGGTTGTGTTGCTCGGTATCTATGGCGGGCTACATGTTTCGTTGGTAAACCGTACGAAATGAATGATTTGAATTGATACTTTCACAGAAATATAAACACATAAATAACCTATATGTCTGATACTTTATCATCTGCATTTGCAGATACGAAGCCGCATTATAGCATACTCGACGGGCTACGTGGAGTGGCGGCATTGACAGTTGTCTGTTTTCACTTATTCGAGGCTTATGCTACCAGCCATTTGGACCAGAAGATTAATCACGGATATTTGGCTGTTGATTTTTTCTTTATTTTATCCGGATTCGTTGTTGGCTATGCTTATGATGATCGGTGGAAAACAATGCGTATTGCTGACTTTCTTAAACGTCGGTTTATTCGTTTGCATCCTATGGTCATTATCGGAGCGCTTATTGGAGCTGTAATGTTCTATTTTCAAGGCTGTTCTGTTTGGGATGTTTCACAGGTGCCCGTAGTGGCGCTGATAATTGCTACGCTAATGAATGTTCTTCTGATTCCGGCAACTCCTGGTATGGAAATTCGAGGCGTAGGTGAAATGTATCCTCTGAACGGACCGAGTTGGTCTTTGTTTTTTGAATATATAGGCAATATTCTATATGCATTCTTTCTACATAAGCTCTCTACAAAAGTCCTTTCCATATTGGTGTTGTCAGCGGGTTGCGGACTGGCCATATTTGCTCTTTGGGGGCCGCTTGGCGATATATGTGTGGGCTTTGCTTTGACGGAAGAAAATATAATAGGTGGTTCTTTACGGTTGCTGTTCTCATTTCCGGCGGGATTATTGTTGTCACGTATATTCAAGCCTGTCAAGGTACGAGGAGTTTTCTGGATAGGGAGTTTCTCTATTGTGGTTTTATCGGCGATTCCCAGAATTGGTGGCAGTGAACATTTATGGATGAATGGCTTGTATGATACTATATGCTTTGCCGTTGTATTCCCTTTGGTAGTCTGTCTTGGGGCTTCGGGAAAGACTACGGATAAAGTCACGACACGGGTTTGCAGGTTTCTGGGAGATATATCCTATCCGTTGTACATGGTGCATTATCCTTTTATCTATCTGTATTATGCTTGGGTTAAAAATGAGAACCTTACATTCATACAGTCTCTGCCGGGTGCGGTAGCACTTGTTGCGGGTTCAGTTGTTTTGGCTTACTTATGTCTGAAACTGTATGATGAACCGGTACGCAGGTTTCTATCCCGGCGACTTCGTATAAATTGAACGGGGTTTTACCGATTTTTGCAATTCCGATTAGAGCGATATTGAAAAATAACTCTTATATTTGCGAAAACAACTTTTATAATTATGAGTACAATCTTGCAGTTAGCTCCACAAAATGTGTGGAAGCATTTCTATTCGCTGACTCAGATACCCCGTCCTTCCGGACATATGGAGAGAATAACTGAGTTCTTGGTAAATTTTGGTAAAAGTCTGGGCTTGGAATCATTTGTTGACGAGGTTGGCAATGTCATTATCCGTAAACCTGCTACACCAGGTATGGAAAACCGAAAAGGTGTCATTCTGCAGGCACACATGGACATGGTGCCGCAGAAGAACAACGATACGGTTCATGATTTTACTAAAGACCCTATTGAAACGTACATTGACGGTGATTGGGTGAAGGCCAAAGGTACTACTTTGGGAGCTGACAACGGATTGGGCGTAGCCGCTATTATGGCTGTACTTGAGGCAAAAGACCTGAAACATGGTCCGTTGGAAGCGTTGATAACCAAGGATGAGGAAACGGGTATGTATGGCGCATTCGGCTTGAAACCGGGTACACTAAACGGTGAGATCTTGTTGAATCTTGATTCGGAGGACGAAGGAGAACTTTATATCGGTTGCGCAGGCGGTATTGATATTACGGCTACATTGGAATATAAGGAAGAGACTCCTGCTGCTGATTTAGTAGCTCGTAGAATAACTTTGAAAGGTTTGCGTGGCGGACATTCCGGATTGGAAATCAATCAGGGACGAGGCAATGCCAATAAATTGCTTACACGTATCGTACACGATTTGCTGATTGAGTTCGATTGTCAGTTATCAAGTTTTGAAGGTGGCAATATGCGTAATGCCATTCCGCGTGAGGCACATGCCGTATTGGTATTTAATCCCGAAGACATTGAAGGATTGGAAGACTATATCAAGGAATATGAGGTACAGATTAATGAAGAATATACTTCGATTGAAGAAGGTATTGTTGTGAAACTGGAGAACGTAGACTTGCCTGCTGCCATTGTTCCCGAAGAAATTCAGGATAATATGATTAGTGTATTAATGGCCTGTCAGAATGGGGTTATGCGTATGATTCCTACTGTTCCCGATACAGTGGAGACTTCTTCCAATCTGGCCATTGTAACGATTGGCGGCGGTAAGGCTGATGTTCGTATATTGGCTCGCAGCTCTTGCGATACGATGAAAGATTTCCTGGCAGATAGCCTGACTGCATGTTTCTCTATGGCAGGTATGAAAGTAGAACTGAGCGGCAGTTACTCCGGCTGGCAGCCCAATGTGGATTCTCCGATTCTGCATGCCATGACGTTGTCCTATAAGCAACAATTCGGTGTAGAGCCGGCTGTAAAGGTGATTCATGCAGGTTTGGAGTGCGGTATTATCGGCGCCAACTGTCCGGGACTTGATATGATTTCTTTCGGACCGACGTTGCGTTCACCGCATTCGCCCGATGAACGTGCATATATCCCGTCTGTAACGAAGTTCTATGACTTCTTGGTTGCTACTTTGGAACAGACTCCCGAAAAGTAATTTTCTTTATACATAACAATGTGAAAGCAGAGTGTGGTTGCGCTCTGCTTTTTTTATTGCTGCCATTTTCATCCTGGTCTGTCAGAATTACTTTGCTTTCCTGACATTTTGTCCTTGCTTGCTACTGTAATATTGCAGGAAATTGATTTAGGTCAAGAAATATGTTTTAAAACATGTTTTTCTATATGTTTTCACTTGTAATCTTGAACAAAGGGCTTATTTTTGTGTTGTAAAACATAGAAATGATAGGATAACAAGTTATTTTTAAGAATAACAAGATTGATTTTAGGAGGATAACAAAATGAAAAAGTTAAGAAAATTGTTCAGACATTTCGGTGAAGCCGATAAGAACATTTGGGGTTATGTAATGCTTTAAGCATTCATTCCCCCTTTTTAAGAGAGAAAGTAGTTTTCAGTTTTCAAGATGTTAGTTTAGTTTTTTAAGGTTATGAGAAAGAAAATAATGGATTCATTCAGACGTATTCTCGCTGAGGTAGGTCGTAATGAGATGTTGATGATGGGATATACCATCAAGAAATAAAGAAAAAAGTGTTTTCAGGGTATCAGTTTAATTTTTAAGATTATGGGAAAAAAGATTGTAAATTCTTTTAAAGACATTCTCTCCAGAGTTGGTGAGAATTGGATTGAAGCAATGAAGTATTATAACTACCCGAGATGAGTGTAGTAATTGATAAGAAACCGGGGGATATGTTCTGAGAATGTATCCCCCGGTTTCTTTTTATAACCGTAGGTTTTTATGTCAGTATATGCTTTGTTTCTTTATTTTTTCTAAAAAGCTGGTACAATGTGGTTATTATTTTGTTATTTTTACAGTGAACATTCATGTAGCGGAGATATGAGTGTAGCTAATCATACAGATAAATCTTTATTGTTTGATTCCTGATTCGCATAAAAAAACAAAAACTAATAACAATAGAATAGCTATGAAGAAATTCCAAAGATTTTGTACATTGTTTCTGCTGATGATCGGGTTGTGCTCCTTTGCTTTGCACGCTCAGTCCTATGCAGGTTTGTGGAGGCAGGTGGAGCAGGCTCAAAAGAAGAGTTTGCCGCAAACGGTAGTGAAACTGACGGAGAAAATCTACCGGAAAGCCGAGTTGGAGAAAAATGCTCCGCAAATGCTCAAGGCATATATCTGTCGGGAGGCTTATCAGGAAAGACTGACTCCGGATAGCCTGTATACGAATTTGAAGAAGTTGGAAAGTTGGGTGGAATCGGAGAAAAACCTGGTAAATAAAGCTATTCTGCATTCATTACTTGCCCGCGAGTATTCGGACTATATGCGGCATAACCGGCGACAGTTATCAGACCGTACGGCGCTGGATGTGGACGAAGCTCCTGCCGATATCAGGGAATGGAGTACTAACCTTTTTGTTGCTAAGGTAGATGAACATAACCTGGCTTCATTGAAGGACTCTGTTCGTTTGCTTGAGGTCTCTTCCAAGGAATATGTGCCTTTTGTCGAGCTTGAAGATGGAAGCCGCTTCTATGGGCACGATATGTATCATCTGCTGGCGGCCCGGGCTGTCGATACTTATCAGTTGTTGGACGGCTTTCAGGTGGATACATTACAACGTGCCCGCATCAACAGTGTTTATACAAATATGATAAATGCTTATCGGCATCGCGTTGGGGCAGAAGATGCGGTAGTGCTGGCAACGCTTGATTATTGGAAGTGGAAAAGCACTGGCGGCGGTATAAGTCGAGAGCCTTATACCACTTATCGGGAACGGAAAGAACGGCTTGACAAAGAGCATCTTGAAGTGTTGGATAATCTGATTCGGGAATATGGCGGTCGTGAGATTTGCGCGGAAGTTTACATTGATAAAGCCGGTTGGTTTCGCGGTTTGGGAGCGTCTTATATGGATGAGGTTTTGCAGGTATGCGATGAAGGAGTGAAGCGCTATCCGGCTTATAAGCGTATCAATGAACTACGGAACATCAGGGAGAGTGTTTTGCAGCCTTATTTGAATGTCAGCACTCAAGAGAGCGTTTATCCCGGTGATTCGTTGGAGTTGAATGTGGGTTATCGGAATCTGAAAGGTTTCACACTGAATCTGTACCGTACGAATCTCTCCGAAGTGCCTTGGATGGATGCCGGAATCAACAAGGTTTTCTATCAGAAGCATGCCCGTAAATTATCAGCTACCCATTTTGAACTGAAATCTTCGGACAGCAAAAGCGGGAAAGAGGGAGAACTGTTGAGCGGTTTGCAACGTATGGTTTTGAAATGCCATGTGCCGGACGAATTAGGCGTATATATACTGCAAATTGTACCTGATGCCGCAACGGCCCGTACTGCAGAGCACTTTCTCGTCTCGACCCGCTTCAAGGTGTTGACGCTTTCTTTGCCGGATAATAAGATGGAAGTGGTTACGGTGGACAGCCGTAGCGGGCAACCCATTTCCGGTGCAAAGGTCAGTTTCTATTCCGCTTACAATGAAGAAAACCGCAAGCTGGTGAAAACAGTTGTCACCGATACCGGTGGAAAAGCGGTTGTGGAATGGGATAAGGCCATCCGCAGTTATGTGGTGCGTAAGGGAACGGATACAGCCATGATGCCTCAGAATGTTTATTTGAACAGATATTACGAACGCGGAGAGTCGCGTCCGGAAGAACATATCACCTTGTTGACAGACCGCGCCTTGTATCGTCCCGGTCAGACCGTTTATGTTAAGGGTATCGCTTATGAACAGGAGGCGGACAAGGCTCACGTTTTGGCAGGGAAGAGTTATCAGGTACGTTTGTTGGACGTCAACAGGAAAGAACTGGTACAGAAGAATGTAAGTACCAATGAATTCGGTTCCTTTACCACTGAATTTGCGTTGCCTGCAGTCTGCTTGAATGGTAACTTTACAATTGATGTAAAAAACAACGCTTCCGTTTCCGTACGGGTGGAGGATTACAAACGGCCTACCTTTGAGATTACCTTTAATCCGGTGGAGGAGGCTTTCTGTTTGGGAGATACGGTGGATGTAACAGGCAATGTCAAGGCATATAACGGGACGGCAATTCAGGATGTTCCGCTGACATATACCGTTACCCGTCGCAGTAACCGGAGATATTGGGGAGATGGGGCCGTATCGCTTGTTTCGGATACGGTGCAACTGGATGCAAAAGGCAACTTTTCCATTCCTGTTGTTCTGAAGCCGGATACGGATGCGGATAATACGGGTAGGGAACGTTTCTCCTATCAGATAGAGGTAGCAGTGACAAGTGATACAGGTGAAACGCAGACTTCGCATTACTTTCTGAACGCTACCCGTCGGGCTTATTTCTTTGTGTCCGACATCAGCAGGGAGTTATGCAAAGAAGATTCCATATCGGGAATGCTGTCGGTAATGAATGCCGTTAATGAAACGCTGTCCATGGAAGGAATGTGCCGTCTTTATCCCGTTCTTGATTCCAAGACGGGAAAAATCTCCGACAAGCCGGTTTATGAGAGTGCGTTTATGCCGGGCGAAAAGAAAGACTTTACAGCTTGGAAACAACTGCCGTCGGGAGAGTACCGCTTAATTCTGTCGGTGCGCGGTCGCGATGGCAAGGAAGTCAGCAATGCGGACAATGCGGTGAACATTGTACTGTTCTCGCTGAAAGATGAACGTCCGGCTGTGTTTATGGAAACTTTCCTTTATGAAAAGAATACGGAGTTCGATGCGACTCATCCGGCAATCTTCTATTTCGGCACTTCCATGAAGGACGCATACGTTCTGGTAGATGTTTTCGGGCAGAAAGGCAGATTGGAGAGCCGTACTTTGTCGCTGAACGACTCGATTCTCCGTATGGAATATCCTTATCGGGAAGAGTACGGAGACGGAGTTGCCGTGCAGTTTACTTTCGTAAAGAACGGACTGCTATATACCCGTAGGGTGGAATTGAGGAAACGTCTGCCTGAATGGACGCTGGATATGAAGTGGGAAGTTTTTCGCGACCGTTTGCGTCCGGGGCAGGAAGAAGAGTGGAAGCTGGTCATCAAAACTCCGCAAGGTTTTCCCGCCGCAGCCGAGATGCTGGCAATGATGTACGATGCTTCATTAGACCGGATTTATAGCCGTAACCAGTCATTAAGCGTTTATTACAACCGGTATATTCCTTATTACTATTGGGATATCAGTAATAACAACGGAAAGAGTTATGCTCCTTACTTCCCGGTGAAGTCATGGAGAGTTCCTGTTTGGCGCTTCGACTATTTCTGTTCTCCTTATAACGGGGGGGCGGAAGTACTGCAAATAGTAGAGAACGATGCGGCTCTCTGCGAGCCGGTAATTATGGGGTATGGAGCCACACGGACCAAAATGGAAACAGGACGTGCAGTTGAAGTGAAGTATGTTCCGGTACAGGTAGAAGAAGGAGTGGCAGATGTTGTTTTTGAGTCGGAGACGATTCCGCTTGATGAACAGGCGTTACAGCCTATGGCCGATTTGCGTACTAATTTTGCGGAAACGGCTTTCTTTTATCCTCAGCTACGTACTAATGAACAAGGAGAGGTCGCTTTCTCCTTTACCATGCCACAGAGTCTGACACGCTGGAATTTCCGCGGTTATTCCCATACTAAGGATATGATGACAGGCATGCTTGACGCTACCGCTGTCACCGCCAAAGAGTTTATGCTTACTCCGAATATGCCCCGCTTTGTACGGGTAGGCGATAAGACACAGATAGCTGCCGGCATTGCCAACCTGACGGGTAAGGCAATAAAAGGCACAGCCGTATTCACCCTTTTTGATCCGATGACGGAGAAGATTATTTCCACCGGTCGCCAGAAGTTCTCGGTGGAAGCCGGAAAGACAGCATCGGTTAGTTTCCGGTTTGATGTAACAGACCGTTATGAACTGCTTGGTGTCCGTATAGTTGCCGACGGCGGTACTTTCAGCGATGGTGAACAGCATCTGTTACCGGTACTCAGTAATAAGGCCAATCTGGTAGAGACTGTGCCGATGCCTGTTCGTGGAGAAGAGACACGGGTTTTCTCACTCGACAGTTTGTTCAACGGCCATAGTAAGTCGGCAACCGACCGTCGCCTGACCATCGAGTTCACCGGTAATCCTGCCTGGTATGCAATACAGGCTTTACCTTCACTGAGCATGCCCGATAACAGTGATGCTATCTCCTGGGCTACTGCTTATTATGCAAATACATTAGCTTCGTACATTATGAACTCACAGCCGCGTATTAAAGCTGTGTTTGATAGTTGGAAACTGCAAGGTGGAACGAAAGAAACATTCCTTAGCAACCTGCAAAAGAATCAGGAAGTAAAGAATATTCTTTTGTCCGAGTCTCCCTGGGTAATGGAAGCGAAAACTGAAGAAGAGCAGAAAGAGCGTATTGCAACGTTATTCGACCTGAATAATATACGTAATAATAATATCACAGCCCTTACTCGCCTGAAGGAGCTTCAGCAGCCTGACGGTTCCTGGGCATGGTACAAAGGGATGAATGGCAGCCGGTATATCACCAATTATATTGTAGAGTTGAATGCCCGTCTTGCCATGCTGACTGGTAAACCATTGGAGGGAGATGCTTTGGTTATGCAGCGTACTGCTCTCAGCTTCCTCAATAAAGAAGCGCTGGAAGAGTATAAAAATATCCGTAAGGCAGAGAAGAATGGCGATAAAGTGAAAGGGCTTTCTGCCTCAGCATTGAAATATCTTTACCTTATTGCTATTTCCGGTGAGCAGATCCCACTTGCAGAGAATCAGACAGCTTACAATTACTTCCTTTCAAAAGTTACGGAAACGCTGACTACCCGTTCTATGACCGATAAGGCACTTGCTGCCATTGTTCTGGAGAAGGCCGGACATAAGAAAGAAGCATTGGAGTTTATTGCCTCTTTGAAGGAGTTTTTGACAAAGACGGATGAACAGGGTATGTTCTTTGCTTTCAATGAGAATCCGTATTCATGGGGTGGTTTGCAAATCCCGGCACATGTGATGGTGATGGAAGCCCTTGAACTTGTTTCCGGCGATTCGTCAACGGTAGAAGAAATGAAACTCTGGCTTTTGAAACAGAAACAGACACAGGCATGGGACTCTCCGGTGACTACGGCAGATGCTGTTTATGCATTGTTGCAAGGTGGTACCAATCTGCTCGAAAGTCAGGGAGATGTACGTATTGTTATTGCCAATGAAGTGCTGGAAACACTTTCACCTGCCAAGACAACCGTTCCCGGATTAGGATATATCAAGAAGACATTTACTGATAAGAAGGTGGTAGACGCCCGTAAAGTAACTGTTGAGAAAAGAGATGCCGGAATAGCCTGGGGAGCTGTTTATGCACAATATCAGGAAGATATGAGCCAGGTGAAACAGCAGGGTGGCGAATTGAATGTAGATAAGAAACTGTATGTAGAACGTCTGGTGAATAACGTTCGTCAGTTGCAGCCTGTTACAGCCGGTACGGAACTTGCTGTTGGCGACAAGGTTGTTTCACGTTTGACGATTCGCCTGGATCGCCCGATGGATTTCATCCAACTGAAAGATCAGCGTGCTGCTTGCTTTGAACCTATGGAAACGCTTTCCGGTTATCGTTGGAACAATGGATTTGGATATTATGTCGATATAAAAGATGCATCTACCAATTTCTTCTTCGACGGATTGGGTAAGGGAGTCTTTGTATTGGAATACAGCTACCGTGTCAGTCGTTCCGGAACGTATGAAACCGGATTGGCAACGCTCCAGAGTGCTTATGCTCCGGAGTATGTTTCCCACTCCGCTTCAATGAAAGTGACGGTGAAATAAGTGCTGATTCGAAGACGGTTGCACT
>OGOF01001683.1_pt1 | contig 12859 bp, 10 predicted proteins | sample 1552621 | NCBI WGS metagenome assembly OGOF01 (sample SAMEA2580156, study PRJEB22360) | human gut metagenome | biome: human gut; feature: human-associated habitat; material: faeces | place: Denmark | collected 2008/2010
AGAGATGGCTTGGTGGTATGCTTACAAACTTCAAGACAATCCAGAGCCGTATCGCAAGACTGAAAGAGATCGAGACAATGGAAGCTGACGGAACATTTGACGTACTTCCTAAGAAAGAAGTAATCGAGCTTCGCAAAGAGCTTGCTAAACTTCAGAAGAACCTTGGCGGAATCAAAGAGATGAAGAGAATCCCGGATGCTATCTTTATCGTAGATCCTAAGAAAGAGAGAATCTGCGTACAGGAGGCTCATACACTTGGAATCCCGCTTATCGGTATCTGCGATACAAACTGTGATCCGGAAGAGCTTGACTATGTGATCCCGGGAAATGACGATGCTATCCGTGCAGTAAAACTCATCGTTTCCAAGATGGCTGACGCTGTTATCGAGGCTAAGCAGGGAACTGCTGAGGCAGATGGCGAGATCGAGGCTGAGTCTGAGGAGTTTGCAGCTACAGAGGAATAATTCGTATAAACAGAATATTTCAGGAGGAAACAAACAATGGCTATTACAGCAGCAATGGTAAAAGAACTGAGAGAAATGACCGGCGCAGGCATGATGGACTGCAAAAAGGCGCTCACCGAGTCTGACGGCGATTTTGACAAGGCTGTCGAGTATCTGCGCGAAAAGGGTCTTGCCGCCGCCGCGAAAAAGGCAGCCAATCAATACCGCAAGACCCGCTCCCTGCTGATGAAGCTGGCCGCCGAACCGGGCGAGGATGCCCAGGCCCAGGCGCTGGACGCGGTGGCCGCCTACACCCAGACCTTCAACAAGATGGGCTTCATCGAAACCGAGAAACGGGATGAAATCTACATGGCCCTGCGGGGTATCCTGGATGCCCTGCCGGATGGCACGCTCCAGAAAGATGCCCTGATGGAGAAGTTTGAGCAGTTGAGGGATTTTTGAAAGGGGTGTCACATTGAGCTACACAAAATTCAGCAAAGAAGTGACCAAGTGGCTGAAAGACAATGGTCTGCCCTGCTATGGGACAGCCAACGATAGCCCCGAAGAAACAAAGGCCCGACTGGACGCATGGATGCACGGGAGCAAAGAGATACTGCGCCAGTGGATCACAGAAAAGCGTTACCGTGAACTAATTTCCTGCGCCCACGGAGGCTGGTATCAGGATGATGTAATTTTTGAGCCCTTGGCTGAACATTTTGTGGCGAACCACCTGTTTGATGAACTGCGGTTTCTCTGCGAACGCGGCATCCGTTTTTCTGCGGAAGATATGCTGGCCACCATTAAATCTGAGAAAGAGGAGCATGGGACGCTTGATATAGAAACAATTCGGTCTATCGATGTTCCAAGCTATGTGTCAGGCCGCAGTTATTCCCATTTGGGGGAAATCGCAAAATACAGGAAACGGGCGCTGGATCAGATTATCCGCTATGCAGGCTATCTGGAGCAGATCCACGCACCTGCGGAGTATTTGGAACAGGTAAATGTCCTGCAAGAGAGCGTTTCGGATCTGACGATCAAAACAAAAGATTTGAAACCGTTCCGGTTTCGGCTGTGAAAGCAATTTCCTGAAAGGAGTGTGGGCGCATGAGCCGAATTGTTGATGAACCCTACTTTACATACAGTGCATACAACGCCCTGACCTCTGGCATTCAGGTGAAATGCCCCAAGTGCCATGGCGCAGGTGTGGTGACAGCGGATGATGACAACGCCTATTTCCGGTGCCTGAGCTGCGGCCACCGGATGACGCAGGATCGGACGATCTACCGTTATGATGTCCATAACCAGTGCAAAAACTGCGGCAGGTACTACCGAGTGGATATTGAAGATACGGCAAAGCAGCATTTTCCCGTCCTCCATGTGACCTGCCCCTATTGCGGAACAACCATGTCGGGAGAAGTTCATAAAACAGCGGAGGCGTTTTCATATATTGGCGAAATCAGAGATGGACGAGAACCTTATTTCGGGTTGGAACTATGGTTTTTGACTTCATTTCAGGGAAAACCTGTATGGGCACTCAACCGAGAACATCTTGCCTATCTGATCGGCTATCTCAGCGCCGGACTGCGGGAAAAGCCGCCGGGAAGAGCGAAAATGACCCAGGCCGACCATCTCCCCACCTTTATGAAAACCGCAAAGAACCGGGAGCGGATCGTGAAGCTGCTGAGGCAAATGCAGGAGAAATGAGGATGGAACAGAAAGTAATTTACAACGGCCAAATTCTTACTCTGACTCGGTTTTGGGCAACAGGAGAACCTTGCCTGTGGATCACCGACCCACAGCAGATCGAGATGCCCAAAATGGAGTTTGTGGGAGGCCACCCGGACGAATACTGCATTTTCCTGAAAAATCTGACGGAAACAGAACTGGCACAGATCACATCTCTGGACGGCGCTCCACTGGATGTGAAAGAAGAACTAAGCGACATCGAATGAGGAGAACACTATGAAAGACCTTTGCCAATACGGAAACCGGCCGGAGGACGAATGGGAAATCTTGCCCTGGATACCTGATCCGCGCCCGCCCTTCAAAATCTGGGTGAAGCCGGAGCAGATCGCGCCATTCTTTCTCATTCCCCACCACCCCTATGCGCTCTCCCTTCTGCTGAAAATCAACAATGGATTCCGGACGGAAGTATTCCGTCGGCTGGGACTGACTGGAAGCAGCGGAGACTGGGAGCGGCTGGTCCGGGGCGTGATCCGGGAGTTTGAGGAAAGCAATAGTGGTGAGGATCTGTTTCACTTTGACTCCGACGAGGATGTGTTCTGCGTCTATTCCCAATACATCGACGACCTGATGATGCTGGCCAAAATGATCCGGGCGGCCTGTGCCGATGAAAAAACGATGCGGATGTATCTGAACATGAGCGAGGCAGCGGAAGCATGAGAGAGTTAACTACTCAAACAGGGATAGTAGTAAAATGCAGTAAAACGGCCATTGAATTTTTCCAAAATGCTCAGTCAGTGGATTTCTTTTCTGTGCTGGAGATCCCAGAGGAATTCCAAGGTATAGCGGTTGAGTTTTATGATTTGATTATGGAAAATGATCATCTTGCGGCCTTGCTGGGCTGTCGCGGCAATTATGATATTGCAATACAGATAGATGAGGTAACCGGCACCATGACGGGGTGGCATTGGTTCAAATGAGGGAAATGGAATGATCGAGTATATCAAGCTCTTTTGGGAGGGCGCACCGGAGGGTGAACCATCGGTCATCCTCTATGAAGTGGATACCGAAAATGAGCGGTTGGCCCTCCGCTCCATTGACATCTTTGCGGATGGCCGCACCCGCAACATCCCTGCCCTTTACGACGGCGCCATCGAGATCACGCCGATCCCCACCGTGGAGGAATTGAACGCCCATGTCTGGGGCGAGGAGTTCCACGCCTGCATCATAGAGAAGGCGGAATTTGAGGCCATCTGGGAAACTCACACCTATGATGGAGCGTTAAAGTAGCCAGGAGGAGACACTATGAACAAACCTATAAAAGCCAAAAATCTGCCGTTGTTCTCCATCATTGACCTGGACCAGCTGCGCCGGGAAAAACATCTGGAGGGCACAGAAGTGACAGACTTTTTCACGGCAAGGGATGGAAAAGTCTATCTTCTCATGGAACAGCCGTCCGAAACACAGGGTAAGGACTGGCTCAGCACTCCTTCCACCTATACCGCAGTGGAAATCCAGCTGGATTGGGCGGAACAGCGGGTGCTGGAAACGACGCTGTTTCCTCTTGGCCTCTTGAAGTTCCAGTTTCATTATTTGCGGCCCGCAGGTGATCACTTCCTCCTGCTGGGGGCAAGATGCGCCTATCGGGAAAACGGCCCCGACCAGAACGCCTGGATCGTCAGCCGGGACGGAGCTGTGCTGTCCCGTTTCTGCCTGGGGGATGGCATTCAAGACTGTGTGGTAAAAAAAGATGGCACCATCATTACCAGCTACTTTGACGAAGGTGTATTTGGTAATTACGGTTGGGATGAACCTCTGGGTGCTTGCGGCCTGATTGCATGGACATCGGAGGGAACTCCTCTCTGGAAGAATGAGAACTATTCCATCTATGACTGCTACGCCATCAGCCTGGACGAAGAAGAAAACCTGTGGTTTTATTATTACGATGAATTCCGGCTGGTGCGGACGAACTTCAAAGAGGACTTTGTATTTGAACTGCCAATCGAAGGAAGCGGAGCTTTTTCTGTTGCCCCGTCCGGCAATACCTTCCTGTTTCAAGGCGGATACCAGCAACGGGATAAATTCTACTTCCTTACCGCTCATGGTGATCACCTTGGGAAAAAACAGGAGGCTATTCCCACCTGTGACGGAAACAAGGTCGCTGTGGAGCAGTGCAGCCTGCTTCGCAGCCGGATGTTGTTCCTTGGAAAAGATGGTGTACTCTATGGAGGTATTTGGGGGAGCGATGGCCAATGAAACAGTCTGATATTTATACCGAGGCTCTGACCTGTCTGCGCTCCATCCTTCTGGCAGACCATCCAGAGTTCCAAAACTGGATCGACTGGTTGGAGCGGGACATTCAGGACTGGAACCAGCGGCGGGAGGTTGCCCACCATCTTCGGGCATACGGAGGTATGGGCTCGTTCAACGACCTGCCCAGTATGCGTGGAAATCACGACTATATTTTCGACTTTCTCAAGTCCGTGTGCTATGCCTTCGGCCATCTTTATGGCAAACGGGAAGGCATTTCTCCGGAGGCATTGATGGAGGAGTGCCTCCACGATGTAGAGCAGGCAGCCTATCACCCCCATAAGGCACTGAACCAAGCCATTGCCCAGCACTTGATGCAGGGCGATTTACAGGAAAACCTGGATAGGCTGTAGGAGGACTTGTTATGAACAAAAGACTATTCCGCCCCCAATTTAATCAAATGGAAACCACCGAGAAGCAGGCACTGATGGAAAGCCTGGCTGCTCGTTATAATATGACCTTTCTCGGTCTACATACCTTTGACCGCTGGGGCCAGAACTGCACCACCGGCATCTTCAAGAAAGATGGTCGGGAGTTCGTCTTTGTCCCCGGCGATACCGTCACCCTGGGCTGGGAGCAGTTTGCCGTGGGACTGAATCAGGAGAGCCGGGAGGAATTGGAGTATCTGTTCCGGGAATGGGAAATGGAACCGCAGAACCCGGAGGAGATGATCCGGGAAAGCATGGCTCCCGTCCGGCAAGCGGCCATTGGCCCCATGCTGGTGGGCCGGGAGTTGGAGGAAATTAACTGGGAGCCAGTCAAAATGGACGATCCCAGGCTGACTGCCCACCCTGACTGGCTGAAGGAATTCCGTGATTTTGCCTGGAGTGACAGCAGCAGTCTTACCTTGCATCAGTCGGCCCGTATTGAGCGGACGGAAGATGGATTTCAGACCTGGATCTATAACCGCACTGATTACGATGAACTCCTTGCCATGCTGGAAAACAGGGGCTTCTCCCTGCCCACGGCGGACGAGTGGGCCTACCTGTGCGGCGGCGGATGTCGGACCCTGTTCCCGTGGGGAGATGGGTTAGACTACTCCATGCGTCTGCGCTGGTTTGAGGACATGGATGAGGATGAGAACCGGCCCTATGACATGGAGGAACCCAACTTCTTCGGCCTGTCCATCGCCTACGATCCCTATATGCGGGAAGTGGTGCAGGCTGATAGGCTTACCACCTGCGGCGGCGATGGCGGGTGCAATATCTGCGGTGGGCTGGGCCCATTTCTCGGTTTCCTACCCTGTTCGCCCCACTGTAAGCCAGAAGTGCAGGAGGACAATGAACTAAACGGAGATTATGACTTTTATCGGCCTATCATTCGGTTGGAGAACTATGATTGACAATAGAAGCTTGATACAAAATAAAGAAAGAGAGGTGCCGACATGGGAGCATGGGGCATAAAAGCATTAGAGCGTGACGAAGGGTTGGATGTACTGGACATCCTCAAAAATGAATATGTACCGGAGCATCCGGTAATGGATCTGGGCGAGATGATCGAACTGATGAAAGAGGAAGTCATGCTGGGAGCTGACTTCTCACAAATCGACTTCCTCTTTGACAATACTGCGATGGCTCTGGCGGAGCTGTATTTCCAATGGAAGGATAATGGCAAGCTGGACTACGATCATGAAGAAGCTATATGGGATAAAGTCACCGGTTTCACAGCATCCAAAGAAGCCCTTGCTTTCCTGCTGCGGCAGCTCACCGACATCAAAAACGAGGTGCCGGACGAGGACGGCATCCGTGAGATTGTGGATCTTTGGAAGAACGAGGACAGCGGTGAGATCGCTCCTGCGTGGTTGGAACACTTGAATCAGCTCATTGATCGACTGGATTCAGAACAGGAGGCACGACAAATGTATATCAAAAAATACTGGGGCAACTTTATTGGCGGTTCCGATGACAGTCTGAACCTTGTGGCATTTTTAGAGGATCAGAAAAAGGAGGAGATCCCCCTCAGCGAGATTTTCGCCAAGATCGGGCTGGACAAGCAGAACTGGAACTTCCACCAGACCGTGGAGTATCTGGAGTTTACACACTCCGATGGCGTGGAGATGGACTTCCACTTCGCCATTGATGTGGTCACCGATCTGGCCGCCATCCTGCTGGAGTGCAGCGTCAGCGGCAGTGTAAACCTTCAGGATCTGGACGAGTACAACACCCCTGCCCGCCGCATCCGCATCACCGCCACGCCAGAGGAGCACGACGCCATGGACAAGGCCCTGGCGGACTTTGTCCATGCCCCGCTGGAATACGACATCAGCGAGATGATGGGCGAGGATGAAATCACGGATATGGCTTCTCAGGTGGAGATGCTGCGGAAGGAGCTGTACGAAGCCTCTGGCCGCAACCGGAACTACCATGTAAAGGCGGAAGATGTGAAACATCTGCTTCCCGACTGGGAGGGCGCCGATGGCTGTATCGCCACCAACCGCATCACGGTGGAGGGCTGCAAGATTGGCTACTGCTACCGGGAGAAACCGGACGGCGGCTGGGACAGCGGCTGGCGCTTCACTGCTGGTGATGAGAGCGACGAGTACATGGACGACCCTAACAACGCCGGGATCTACAAGCTGAACACGATCTGCAATGACGATCCCGACATCATCCCTTTGCTGAACACCCCCGCTCCCTGCGCCTTTGAGCGGGATGAAAATGGCGTGTTCCAGCAGATCAAAGACTGGAAACCAGATGAGGACGAGGAGGACCCTGATATGGATATTTTGAAGCAGTGCCAGAAGTGGCATGAGGAGGACAAACACCAGAAAATCGTTGACGCACTGGAGGCAATCTCTGCCGAGGAGCGTACCCCGGAAATGGATATGGAGCTGGCCCGCGCCTACAACAATCTGGCGGACTCCAGCGAGCCGGAGGGAAGGAAGCTGCTTCACCAGGCACTGGAACTGATGCAGTCCCATGAGGAGGAACTGGGAGATACTTATTCCTGGAATTTCCGTATGGGGTATGCCTATTATTATCTGGATCAGGAGGGCCGCGCTCTGCGGCATTTTGAAAAAGCTCTGGAACTGCATCCCGGTGATGATCCTAAGCTCAACACCCGACAGGACATGGAGGAACTAATTGACTCGTGCAAAAAGGGTATTTCTCTGCCGCAGTTCTGGGAGTGCTTCCGGGAGCGGACAGAGAACTGTTGGGAAACCTTTGCCGAGATGGAAGCAGAATTGCGCCAGATGATGGATGAGGACAAAGATCACACCCGCGGCGCAGAACTCGTGGCCCAAATGGAAGGGGCTTTGAACCAGGCGTTTGACGAAATCTCCTTCGAGATGGGCTTCAATGGCGAAAAGCATGAGTTGATCCTCACCCCGGAGGGCGACAAGGTCAAGCTGTTTGAGCTGATTTACTTCCAGAAGCACGCCCCCAAGGAGGTGCTGGAGCACTGGAACATCCTGGTGGGCCGTCAGCCCCTCCAGAACATCGGTCTGCGTACTGAGAATGGCTTGGACATCTCCGGGGATGATGTGCAGATCTGGCTGGAGGAGCAGGGTGAAAACAGCTTCGCCATCTCCGCCTACTGTGAAAAGCTGCTGCCTATGCTCCGGGATGAGGAAGGCCGGGCCTGGTGGATGCTCACCACCTTCACCGACCAAGTGCTGGGCGAGATCCCCCACATGAGATACATAGACAGCTTTGATGTGCTGGAGGAACCCAAGGCAGAGCCGTCCTTCCTCCTGTCCCAGCTGCCCGACAAACTGCGGGAGCAGGGCCTGGAGCTCTCCACCGACCCGGAAGCCTATCTGGAGAGCTACCTTGGTTACAAAATGGAACCCAAACAGGACCCGGACGCCGATTGGCGGCTGGATGTAATGGCCGGTTCCACCTGCTGTGTGCCGCTCATCAACGGCTATCTGAATGCCGACAATGATTTTATGGACGATCTCCATGCCGACGGCGCGGTGGCGGGCTTCTTCTGCTATCCCCTGGATACCCTGCGGGAGGAGGAAGGCAGTCAGAAAATTTTCGACTTCCGGGACAAACTGGAGGAAGTGCTTCCCGGCGGGGATGGTTCGGAAGTGCTCCCGCTCACCGGCGGGGCTACCGGCCTCTACTGTGGCTATGTGGACTTCATCGCCTGGGACATCCAAGAGGCGCTGAACATGGCGAAAGAGTTCTTTGAAGGCACGGACATCCCATGGGCCATCTTCCACACCTTCCGCCGTGAAGCCGGTTCTGTACCCCTAAAGCAACAAGATGCTGGGTCAGAAACTGAGAATCAGGATGACGAGTTGGACGAGGCGCTGACGGGCATGGACTATATTCCTTATACCCAACAGAACGCCGAAGCATTCTTCGCTCAGCTGGAGCAGTGGAACGACGAAGACGAGTACACCCGCTGTATCCAGGCACTGAATGCCATCCCGGAGGACTGGAGGAACTATCGCACCGCCTACGCCTTGGCACGGGCGCTGGAAAACTACGCCATTATCGGGGACCATAACGAGGGCACCCCTCGCTATAAGGGAGACAAGGCCCTGTGCCGCGCCATCGAGGTGCTGGAGTCCGTCCGGGAGGAAGGCCAGGACAAGGCGGAGTGGAATATGCGGATGGCCTACGGCTATCAGTATCTCTATGGTCAGGAGGAAAAGGCCATTCCCTACGCCCAGCGGTGGGCAGAGTTGGACCCGGAGGACGAAAATGCCTCGGCGGTGATTCAGGAGTGTAAGGCGGAGATCCGGAAACGCCAGCGCAGCCGGAAGAAGGCCAAATTCGTGCCCGGTGATACCCCCTTCGAGGGCTTCGACCTCACCAACTTCTGGGACGACAGTATGTATGCGCTGAAAGAGTATGTCAGCGATCCGCCTTCCGATGAGCTGATCGCCAGCGTGGAGGAGGAACTGGGCTATAAGCTGCCCGCCGCCTATATCTGGCTGATGAAGCAGCACAACGGCGGCATTCCGGTGAATACCTGCTATCCCTGCGATGAGCCGACCTGTTGGGCAGAAGACCATGTGGCCATCACCGGCATTTTCGGCATCGGGCGGGAAAAGAGCTGCTCCCTCTGCGGAGAGCTGGGAAGCCAGTTTATGATCGATGAGTGGGAGTATCCTGCCATCGGAGTGGCCATCTGCGACTGTCCCAGCGCCGGACACGATATGATCTTCCTGGACTACCGGGTTTGTGGCCCCCAGGGAGAGCCTGCGGTAGTCCATGTGGATCAGGAAAACGACTACAAGATTACCCATCTGACAGACAGCTTTGAGGAATTTGTCCGCGGACTGGAGCATGAATCCCTCTATGATCCGGATGAAGATGTAGAGGATCTTGAGGATGACGCCGACGAGGAGAAAACTGACCGTAAGGGCTCCTTTGCCGGGTCTGTGCTCCTCTCCAAAGCGGAATGGGACAAGGAGCAGTTGATCCGGAATCTACGGGAAGAATGGGGCATCGTAGATGAGGAGCCGGATGAGGGCGACGAAGATGTTGAGAACAGCGATGACGCTGTGGTAATGCGGGTCGGCAATATGATGCTGATCGTGACACTCTTCCACGGTCACATCCCGGACAATGAAGCAGAGATCAACGCCGAAAACAACTATATGTGGCCAGAGGCCGTAGAAGTGGCCAAAGCGCACAAGGCCCATATCATGGTGGCTGTGTTGGGCGAGGAGGAAAAACTGCTGGAACGAGGTAAGCTGTTCACCAAGGCGATGGCAGTGTGCTGCAAGCAGAAATACGCCACCGGTGTCTACACCAGCGGCGTGGTATTTGAGCCTCGTTTCTATGAGGGCCTTGCCGATATGCTCAAAGAGGACGAACTGCCCATCTTCAACTGGGTTTGGTTCGGCCTGTACCGGAGCGAGGGGGGCCTAAACGGCTACACCTACGGCATGGATGTGTTTGGCAAGGAGGAAATGGAGGTGTTGAACACCGACGCTGAGCCGGAGGAACTGCGGGACTTTTTGGCCAGCCTTGCCTCCTATGTGCTGGCGTGTGATGTGACGCTGCAAGACGGCGAGACCATCGGTTTTTCTGCGGACGATAAGCACACCATCACCCGCAGCCCCGGCATCTCTCTGCCAGAAGAACAGATGACCCTGAAGATCGGTTACGAGCCTATAAAGGGAGATCCGGAGGATGACAGCTGCGACCACTCAGACAATGATGACACGCAGGATGAGGAAGAATTCAGTAATCCCGAAGTCTACACCGAGGAGGAGATGGAAGCCGTCGAGGAGCACATTGAGCAGTATTTCGGCAAGTTCGAGAATGTGTTCCATGAGCTGGTTTCTCCCGACATCCATGTGGACATCTGCGTGGTGCCGCCCTCTGAGGAGCGGGACTACTGCACCCTGGTCACCATGGGCATGGGCGCTCACCGGATGAATGTGCCGGAGGAACTGGCGGAATATAAGCTGGAGCGGGCGGAGCTGGCCATTGCCCTGCCTGCGGACTGGAAGCTGGATCAGGAGTCCATGAAAGACGAAAAGTGGTACTGGCCCATCCGCCTGCTGAAATCCTTGGCCCGCCTTCCCATTGCCAGCGATACCTGGCTGGGCTTTGGACATACCATGGATAACAAGGAGAACTTTGCGGAAAATACGAAGCTGTGTGCCGCCATTCTCACCGGCCCCCAAAGTACAGAGGAGGGCGGCGAGGTCTGCACCCTGCCGGGCGGCGAGGAGGTCAACTTCTATCAGGTCATTCCGCTTTATGAGGACGAGTTGGACTATAAACTGGAACATGATGTAGACGCTCTGCTGAACAAGATGAGGGGGATCAGTTTTGTTGTAAACCCCACTCGTCAGAATGCGATCACCCGTGGCACCCTTTCCAATGATAATTTTGACGGTGAGATGGACGACGCTTCCTATCACCTTGAGAGCATTGAGGAGAAGGAACTGCCTATTGACCCCATCAATGCTTATAACCACATGGCCATCTACTTGCGCTGGTGCATGGAGCACGACCTGATGGGCGAGGACTTCCTGAAAGAATACAGCGAAGTGGCCAAACAGGTCAAAGCCGACCCTGCCAGCGTGGATCTGCGGGAGTTTATCCGGGATGAGCTGGACGGCTGTCTGTTCTCTGTGCTGTTCAATCAGCAAGGCCGTGCCTTTGCAGGCTATTACTACGGAGAGGGCGACAGTCCCTACTATCCTGCCGACATTGATGACTATGCCCTGAAATATTTTGGTCCGTCCCGATACCACTCCAATGAATTTCAACAGGAGGCATACTTATTCATCCCATTTGATGAGAAATACTATCAGACCATGGCTCAAGTGATTGAGGAACGCTTTGAAAACTGGCAGGGACAGGACTTCGACGAGGACACGCTGGAGCCTTCCGAAGTGGCTCATGCCATCATGGAGTATCTGGACTGCGAGTGTACCTATTTCCCATCCATGGCAGATGATGACCCCATCATGTCGGCATACAGCTACGCCCAGCGGCTGGGGGTACGGGAGGGCTTTGTTCCCGTACTTATCCAGGCGGATGATGAAACGCTGTTGGAATGTCTGGTAATGAACGCCGACCCGGAGCATGATGCGGACTGCTATGAATTTGACCTCAAAACGGTAGAGGAGTACCGGAAGAAGATGCTCTCCGCTCCTGTTAAGGACGGAAAGGCGATTTTGGAGGAATTGACCGGCCAGCGCAAGGAAGAAGCCGAGGACGATGATCTGGACTGGGAGGAGGAAGTCCTGGGCGAGATGGAGGGCGGAGAACCCAACGACCGCTTCGCAAACTATTGGAACGATGATACCGGAATGACATATCCGCTCATTCTGGCTAAAATTCCGGTAAAGAACCCCTGGGAGATCTTCGCCTACCTGCCCTTTGGAAATTGGAATGAGTGTCCCGACACACCGGACCTGATGGCAGTGGCGAAATATTGGTTCGAGCAACATGGTGCCATCCCTGCCGCCATGAGCCACGATGAATTGGAGTTTGAACTTCCAACTCCGATCTCCAAGGAAAGAGCTATGGAGGTGGCTGTGGAGCAATATGGTTTCTGCCCAGATCTGGATCAGAATGAGGATGGAAGCATTGGCTCCTTGGCAGATGTCCTGTGGCAGTCCACCGTCTGGTATTTCTGGTGGGATTGATGGGAGATTGTGACCATGAACGAATACCTGAAGCAATATATTGAACTCCAAAAGCAGTTTCGGGAGACAGAAGGAGATCCGGACAGTGTCCGTGCTCTCTATACCTTCAAGGAGAAACTGGAGCTGTCGGAAGACAAGCAGGCCAAGGAAGTGCTGGTGGATGTGTATGATCTGCTGGACTTCAAGAAGGATGCCTACGAACTGCTCTGCCAAATCGGAAATCGTTCCGACAAGAAGACCCTCAAGCGGCTGGGCATCTTGAAGGACTATGCGGAAAACTGGGGCAATCATTATGCCCTCCCCAGGCCCAAAACGCCGGAGGAGAAGCAGAAAGAGAAGGAGCGGCAGG
>OGOF01001698.1_pt1 | contig 12757 bp, 8 predicted proteins | sample 1552621 | NCBI WGS metagenome assembly OGOF01 (sample SAMEA2580156, study PRJEB22360) | human gut metagenome | biome: human gut; feature: human-associated habitat; material: faeces | place: Denmark | collected 2008/2010
CATTGCAAAGGTAAATAAATTCCCGTATATGTTCCCATATATCCCGAAAAAACTTGTAGCGGATTAAGACAAATTAAAGAGCGTGTCCCGAAAGTGATATCACATAAAACACTGTATATTAGTGATTATATTTTCTCTTGTTATGCTTTTCTTTTCATTTTCGACTTTCCCAATCCGTTATCAAAACATATATTGCAGTTCCACGCTTTTTTTGTTCAAACCACCGCAGCAGGAGCCGATACGGTAAGTAGCAGGAATGATCAAATTTCTACTTATTAAATAATCTTATTATGAAAAAACTCTTTTTATTCGCAATCGCCGTACTGCTTGTCTGCGGCTGTACCGACAGCGGTATCGATGAAACGCCCTACGGAGGATCGGATAACACCGAGAACCCCGGCGACGGTAACGACTCGGAGGATGAAAAACCGGACATTCCGGAATATTCGATCAACGGAAGCGTGCAGAAAGGGCAGTTCATCCAAGGCTCTGTCGTCACTATCCAGGAGCTGAACGAACGACTGCAACCGACCGGTAAAAGTTACCAAACGCAGATTCTCGACGACATGGGCTCGTTCGAACTTACATCGGATATTGACAGCCGCTACGTAGAGATCATCGCCGAGGGTTTCTATTTCAACGAAGTGACAGGCAATCTTTCCGATGCCCCGCTGACCCTGCGGTCTCTGTCCGACCTTGCAATGGAAGGAAAGTCGAACGTCAATTTGCTCACTTCGCTGGAAACGCCCCGCATCAAGTACCTTGTTTTGAACGAGGGCCGGACCATTCCGGATGCACGCCGGACGGCCGAGCAGGAAGTGCTCCGATCGTTCTGCATCCCGCAAGACGAACTTCCCTCGCCGGAAGGCTTCGACAAGATGGACATCGCCCGTCCGGGTGTCGGCAACGCCATCCTGCTGGCTATTTCCGCCACGCTGCAACACGGACGAACGGTTGCCCAACTCTCGGAAATCGTTTCCAAAATCGCGACAGACATCGAGGTGAACGGACAGATCAAAGACGAAGCCCTGCTCGCAGCCGTACGGAGCAACGGTATGGGGATTAAACCTGCGAGAGTTACGAGAAATTTGGAACGACGTTATGAAGAACTCTCCATTACGGATTATGCAATTCCACCGTTCGACGAGTACTTGGATATTGACGGCAACGGAGTGATCGACAAACTGGATGATTGGTTCGACCATCCGTTTGAAGAAAGGTTTGAACTGATTTTCGAACCGTACGATATCGAAATGCGCAGCTTCAACGTGCAAGTCACCCCAAATTTCAATGATACATGGTATTATGTGGGAATCACCACTGCCTCGTATTTCGATTCTTACGACGACTGGCGCCAATTTATCCAAGATATGACCCCAGAGAACTCATACTCGCCGAGCTTATATATGGATAGAGAAATATTGCAAATAAATTGTATTCCGGGAACAGAATATGTAATTTATGGATTCCTCGACACCAATGATTTTCCAAATAATATATTCATTGCTCGCGTGACGAGCAAACCCCTGCCGCGCAATATGAACGCTACCGTGCAGGCGGAATGGCAACTCTATGACGGGACGGCTCTGGAAACACTCTACCCAGATATTTACAAAGGGGCAAGCGACCATCGGGTATTTATCTTCCAGGTTACCCCGACAAGCCCTGAAACAATCCATACATGGGGCCTTCTGCATGTCGCACGATCAACACAACTGAATCTTTCAGATATGCAGATCCTCGACTATCTCGAAACCGGCACATTGTTCGGCTGGAAAAATGTCGAAAATGGTTATTATTTCCTCCCCGCCGAAATGGAAACATTCGGATTCTACTATTGCGGACAGGATGAAAGCGGCGCCTGGGGCGAATTATACTACGAAGAATTAACCTTCACCGAAGACGATCTGTGCGATCCGAAGAGTGCTCCAAACTCGGGATTTATCAACGGCAAATCGGCGGTTACGCCAAACCGTACCGCCCTGATCGCAACCGCCTTCACTGCACCTGTCCGCTTCTGCAAAGCAGCCGAATACGGCCGGACACCCCATCTTTTACCAAATTGATCCATTTTGTTTCCCGGCAGATTTGGCAATTCGGTTTTTTGTTTCTACCTTTGCTCCCTTGAAAGCCCCGAAAAGTGGGTAGCGTTTATTAATTTCATTAAAAATTTTATAGCAAATGGCTGTTAAAATTCGTCTGGCACGCCACGGTAAGAAAGGTTTCGCTTTCTACCACATCGTTGCCGCAGATAGCAGAGCGCCACGTGATGGTAAATTCATCGAGAAATTGGGTACCTACAATCCCAATACGAATCCTGCTACGATCGATCTGAACTTCGAGAAAGCTCTGGATTGGTTACTCAAAGGCGCACAACCCACCGACACCTGTCGGGCGATCCTCTCCTACAAAGGCGTAATGTACAAGAAGCACCTGCTGGGCGGTGTCGCTAAAGGTGCATTCTCCGAGTCGGACGCCGAGGCCAAATTCAACAAATGGCTGAGCGAGAAGCAGACCAAGATCGAGAACAAGACCAACAAACTGGCGTCGGACGCTAAATCGGCCGAGAAGAGCCGTCTGGCCGCCGAGACCAAAATCAAGGAAGAGCGCGCAGCCGCTCTCGCCGAGAAGAAAGCCGCTGCCGAAGCTGCCGCACGTGAGGCCGCCGAAGCTGCCGCTGCCGAATCGGCTGAAGCAGCAGCTCCCGCAGAGGGAGAAGCTCCTGCCGAGGCATAGTTACAACCGTTATGTTGTTGTCGGTTGCGCGCGTGAGTAAACTCTTCGGAGTTGAAGGTGGGGTTTTACTGAATCTCTACACGACGTTTCCCGATGACTTCTCAACAGAGGAACCGCTGTTCGTGAAGATCGATTCACTGGCGGTTCCTCTTTTTTGCGACCGCTTCGAACGGAGGGGCAAGACCAACGCATTGGCGACATTCGCGGATATCGACTCCGCTCGTCGGGCGGAAGAGTTTATCGGGCGGGAGTTGTACCTCGAGCACGAGGACGACGAAAACGACGAATTCTACCTGGAAGATTTGATCGGGTTCCGGGTACGGATCGGGACGTTGAAGGGCGAAATCACGGACTACTACGACAGTGAGGCCAATCCCCTCTTCGAGGTGGAGATCGGCGGCAAACGGATCCTGGTTCCGGCGGTCGAGGAGTTCATCGCAGGCATCGATTTCGAGGGCCGTACGGTGAAGATGGTACTGCCCGAGGGACTGATCGAACTGTAACGAGAATCGGTGGGAACCCGGTGCTTCCGTGACCGGATATTTCCGGCAAAACGCGCCTTTCGGTGCGGTCGAAAAGTAAAATTTGCGCAAAAAGTATGGCACGTGTAGTTATCGGACTCTCCGGCGGCGTCGATTCGTCGGTAGCGGCCTACCTGCTCCAACAGGCCGGACATGAGGTTATCGGACTCTTCATGATCAACTGGCACGACACTACGGGCACGCTCGAAGGCGACTGCCCCTGGCACGACGACCGGCTCTTCGCCGAACTTGTCGCCCGACGGCTCGACATTCCGTTCCATACGGTCGATCTCTCGGACCAGTACCGTCGCCGGGTGGTGGACTATATGTTCTCCGAATACGCGAAAGGGCGCACACCCAATCCCGACGTGCTCTGCAACCGCGAAATCAAGTTCGACGTTTTTCTGAAGGAAGCCCTCAAGCTGGGAGCCGATTTCGTGGCTACGGGACACTACTGTCGCAAGGCCGAAGAGACGGCGCCCGACGGCCGGACGATCTACAAATTGCTTGCGGGTAGCGATCCCAACAAGGACCAGAGCTACTTTCTCTGCCAACTTTCACAGGAACAGCTTTCCCGGGCGCTGTTTCCGGTCGGCCACCTGCTCAAACCCGAAGTGCGACGCATCGCCGAGCAAATGAAGCTCGCTACGGCCAAACGCAAGGATTCGCAAGGCATCTGTTTCGTCGGCAAGGTCGATCTGCCGGTCTTTCTTCAACAAAAGCTCAAAGCAAAAACCGGCAACGTCCACGAAATCAAAGCCGATTGGCCCAAATACGGACAAGCCGTCCCACTCGTCGGCAAAACGGAGGATGCAGGGATGGGCACGGCGGAACGAACGGCTTCGGATAAAAGTGCCACCCTACGCGGTATAAATCCGGCGAATACGGACTCGACAGAATGTCCGAACCCGGCGACAGCTCCGACGGCAACCGCTGCGAAGCGTTCCTCCATGCCGACGGATGCGGAGCTGGCCGCACTTGCTGCTCCTTACCGTTATACCGTGCGCGACGGCAAAAAAATCGGGCAGCATAACGGAGCCCACTTTTATACCATCGGCCAACGCAAAGGGCTGGGGATCGGCGGCCGCAAGGAGTCGCTTTTCGTACTGGCAACCGACGTGGAGCAGAACGTGATCTACGTCGGCGAGGGCGACAACCATCCGGGACTTTACCGCCGGGCCTTGCGGATCGCTCCCAGCGAGCTGCACTGGATCGACCCGCTCCGGGAATTGAAAACGGGCGAAAGCCGTCGTTTCGATGTCCGTATCCGCTACCGCCAGCCGCTGCAAGGAGCGGAACTCTTCATCCGTCCGGACGCGGCCTACCTGCTTTTCGACGAACCTCAGCGTGGAATCACGCCGGGACAGTTCGCAGCCTGGTACGATGGCGATGAGCTGGTCGGATCGGGCGTCATCGCCGAATAACCGGACTTTCCCCGATAGCGTCCAAGCGACCGCCGCAGAAGAAGAAGCTCATAAACACGGGCCATTTTACCGAAACCCCGGCAAAACAGGCGACAAACAGTCTTCACAACCCTCCGCTCCACGCTCAAAATACAGGCAGCCATCACGTACCGTACCGGCCGATTTCCGACAAGCATTTCCCTCCCAAGCCCCTTTCCACAAGGAGGCAAAAGAAAGGGACAGCCCAGAACACGCCCCCGGCGAACGATGACAAACAGCCTCGGGAAACAAGTCTGAAACCCGAACCCAATATAATCGCCATACTTGTTGCGGCAATCGGAATTATCCCGCCCGCTTCCTCGATCGTCCGCAAAAAGGGAGCGGGAAACGAAGAAATGCCATCCGACAAAAAACCCCCCTCGGCTATTGAGCCGAGGAGTGTCAATACAGACCGATTTCGGACTTAAGTCGAAAATATTGAAAATTCAACCTTCGAAAAGTCGCCGCATTCCGTACGACCAGTCGAAACGGCCCGCACCCTATTGCATCTCCACGATCAGCGAACTATAATCCGACCAGTTCTTCTGATATTCGGCTTTCGTCCCTTTCGGTACATATATTTTATAGGAAACCAGATCCCAACCGCCGGGTTTCGGGAAGACGCCTCTCGAACCGCTCTCCAACACCGGGAAAGAGCCGGACGCAATATCGTCGAACAAAACGGTAATCTTCTCCAGGGTCATCTGATCCCAGGAACTCCTCGTATTGAAGGCCTGATCGCCGATACGCTGAATACTCTTTCCGATAACGACCGTTTTCAATGCGGTGCATTCCGCAAACGCTTTCGCGGCAATCTCGGTAACTCCATCGCCGATATAAGCCTCCTGCAAACCCGTACAATAATTGAAGGCCCCTTCGCCGATATAGGTTACCTTGTCCGGAATGACGATACTTTTCAGGGCGCTGCAATCGTCGAACGCATTATACTCGATCTTTTCCAGGCTTTCCGGAAGCTCGATGGAAGACAGTGCCGAACATCCGTTGAAAGTATTCAGATTGATCTTGGACAGGTTGTCCCCCTCGAATACCACGCTGGTCAGGGCCGTGCAATTCTGAAAAGCACCTCCGCCGCCGGTTTCATTCCACAGATTGCGTCCCACCTCGACAACGCTCGCAGGAATAACGATTTCCTGCAGCCCCGCCTCTCCCGAAAAAGCGGCATCCGTAATATAGATCACGGTACCCGTATAAGCCCACCGCCCTTCACCGGTAGCGGAATCATACGTACTCTGTTCGTCGAGGAATTTACAATCTTCGCCCCAGAAACGCGGATTGACGGAACTCTTCTCCCAATCCAGTTGCCGGGTAGCCCTATAGTCGATATACTTCACCTGTTTGACGACCAATTTACGCATGACGGTCCTTTCGTCGTCCGAAGCGAACACCAGAATTTCGCTCTCGGGATCGGTGATCGCAGCCGGATCGTCCGGTGCGGAAACCGTGATCTTTTTAGCCGACTTGTCCACGGCAACCTCGTATCCGCTGTGCGAAATGCACTCGATGGCGACCTGCACGTTCAGAGGATTCGTCAATTCGTACTCCACCTCCGCCGTCGCACCCGGGCCGCAATATACCGACATCTCCTTTACCCGGTCAGAACCCGAAACAAACAAAAGGTCGAATTTGTCCTTGTAATACGGCAGCTTGATCGATGCTCCGGTTTCGGCCAGCGTCAAAACGAGATAATCCGGATCGGAAACATCTATGTCGCTGAACATCGAATCGCCGTCCTCACCGGGATCGCCCGTAGCCGGGCCCAATTTATTCCACGTTTGGCCGTTGTCGTAGGAAATATACCAATAACCGTCGTCGCGGACCTCCAGTTTCGGCGTGACGCCGTCATCGCCCTGATCGCCGGCACTGCCCTTGAGCGAGGCCAGCCACTCCTCCTCGGTCCCCTGATAACCGTTCTCCACCGCAAGCTCATAAGCCGACTTACCGTCGTCGCCATTGCTGCCGTTGAGCGAAGCCAGCCATTCGTCGAGCGTTCCCCGGTATCCTTTTTCCACGGCCAGTTCGTAGGCCGACTTACCGGCCATTCCCTGAGCCAGAATCTTGCTTCCTTCGTCGTCCGTGAGCCATTCGCCGTCGAGCGTCCAATAATAGAGTCCGTCGGTATCCTGTTCGACACCGATTACAGGGGTCGTACCGTTCTGCCCATTTTCTCCCTTTTTCCCGTGATAGATCGTCACCGGACCGCTTTTGCTGAAAGAGATCGTATAACCGACCGTTTCACCGTTTTCCACGACCGGGACCACTCCCGTCACATAGTCGTTGCCTTGCAGGGCCTCGACAATCTGTTGCAGCGAAACGATATTGGTATTCAGCTGGCTGCACAGTTCCTCCAGCGCTGCCAGCCGCGACCCCATATCTTCGTTTTTGTTCCACATGGCCACTTCGTCATACTCCGTACAGGAAACCAGCGACAACAGGCCCAAAATCATGCATGTTATTATCTTTCTCATAGTATTCTCCGATTAAAAATTGACACCTGCCCTCACGATGAAACTGCGGTTCCTGACATTCTTGTAGCCGACCATCTGGCTGTCGTTCCCGTACATCGTATCGGTTTTGTCGATGTTTATCAGGCCGATCTGGTAAGCGACCCCGATCCCGAACCGACCGAACGTAATATCGGCTCCGCACGAAAAGCCCATGTCGTGACGCGAAAACCCGCCTTTTTCTCCGAAAACCGGGATCTCCTCGGCGCCGACCTTGCGCTTCCCGCCGACACCGACCGCATAATAGAATCCGGCATGCGGAATCAGGGCAAAACGTTCGCCCAGGGCGACGGTATAATCGATACCCACAGGAATTTGCAGGTAGTTCATCGTGGTACGGCTATCGTCGAAGCCACGGACCTCGTACCCTTTGCTTATAAAGGTCAATCCCGTCCGCAGATAGAACGGAAATTGCCGGCCCAACCGAATCCGATCGCTGACACCCACCTCGTAACCCGGCCTCGTCGATGAGGTCAAGCCGTAAGAAGTGATCCACGAAGTACAATATCCCGCATGTACCCCGATCATATTCGCCGGATACGAGCGACGCGGCTTTGCAGGAACCGTCGCAGGGACCGTCGTTTCACAAGGCATCGACGCCGCGTCGGCAGGCACCCGAACCGGCTCCTGCTGCGGCACCCGCTCCTCTTCGGAGGGAACGACCGCAATCGGCTCCGGCTCCGTTTCGCTATCCTGCGTCACGATATGCAGATAGAGCACGGTGCTGACGCTGTTGCGAAGTTCGGGGAAAAAGTGCTCCAACATATAATTATACGGTTTTCCGCCCTGCAAATCCATCAGTTGCTTTTTCCGGCCATCGACAATCCGATTATCGTCGTCGTAAATCCACAGCGGCGTATGGTCGAGAATATCCAACACTTCGTCGCGTCCCGCCATATCGGAAGCCGCGACCTGTTCCCGCAGCATTCCCCACGCGATGCCTTCGGCGTGATATTCGATCAAAGATGCGGGTATGTTCCCCTCGCGGACCAGATAGGCCTTCAACTCTTCCGCCCGTCCGACCGACAGCCGTTCGTTGGCTTCTGCCGTTCCGTCCGGCGAAGCATACGAGCGGATAACGACCTTTTCGACCCGGTCGTTTTTCAGTGCCGCTTCCGTCAGATTCAAGAAACGCTCCATCTGCGCCCGATTGTCCCGAAACGACAGATCGACATTACGATACCCACGGCGATAAAAAATTTTCATGGAATCCGCCGCTTCCTGCGCCTCCACGCCTCCTGCGGCTAATACGGCAGCAAATAAAAAGAATAGGATTTTCTTCATTCGACATTCAATTATCATCGATTAAACACTATTAACCAACAATAAACCGGGACGTTATCCCAACGTCCATCCTATTTAATCGTTCCACTGAACACCACAAACGAATAATGCGGGGTATAAACCCACAGGGTGACAAACAGAGAAAATTATAATTATCTGGATTATAATATAATTGTAAATTGTTTTTGCAAAGTCGCCGGGATAATATATATTTGTGGCTATAAACCAACGATTTAACCAACGATTAACCGACAAATCGGGAAAGAGCGATCGAAACGGCTCCGGCGGTCTTCTGCAAAATCGGCGGAAACTCCGAACACAAATCGCCGGAATTCCCGCAAGTTGTTCAAACATCGGTCCGATTGCTTTTGAAACGGCTGATTCGAAGTCGTTCTTTTTTATCCAGCGCTTTTTGGACCGACAGGTATTTCACCCTGAATTTGGCAAACGTGTCCCGCGAAAGACCGAAATGCCTGCAAATATCGCCGATGGACTTTCCCCGGTCGAGCATTGCGATAACGGTTTGCCGATTTTCAATCAATACGTTCAGTTTGGTATAACTCCCGTAACGACGACCCAAGACCATCCCCTCGGCACGCCGCAGCGCCAGCGCCTCGCGCGTCCGCATCGAAATAAGATTGCGCTCGATCTCCGCGACGAGTCCGAAAGCAAAACACAGCACCTTGCTGTTGATCGTATTGTCGAACGAATAGCCCTCCTTGGTCGTATAAAGGTTGATTCCCCGTTCCAGGCATTTGCCCATAATCGCCATAATGTCCGTAAGCGTTCGGCTCAGGCGCGAAATCTCCGTAACGATCAACGTATCGTTTTTCTTAAGACGGCGCAACAGGCCGCCGAGCTTGCGGTCTCGCTCGCTCTTCTTACCGCTGACGACTTCCGTCACCCAATGGTCCACGACGAGATTCCTGCTTTCGGCGAAACGCCGGATCTCATCCTGCTGGTTGGCAAGATGCTGTTTTCCCGTGCTGACGCGTAAATAACCTATTATCATAATACAAATGATTTTAACCGAGGCAACGTCGCCTCGGTCGGTAAAGGTAAGCGTATGCTTCGGGAGCGCCGGAATACAAAACCTTCCGGCATAAACAGTCCGGACCGGCCGCAAAGCCCGGAAAACGAATAATAAATTAGAACCCTACATCCGATTTACTCCGGATATGTTTCGGGTTCCGAAACCTTTCGGTCGGAACGGTCGTTATTCTCCGCCAAAGGGAACATTTACGATTGCGGCCTCTCCCCTCCGCAGAGGAGATTTCACGTGCGGCACGGAGCTCGGGAAAACGATGAGCGAAAACGAGTAAACCGTCAAATTATGCGACTGTTGTAAATAAACGTCCCGAACGTTTTATCGCTCCGTTTTAATCCCGCGATTTTCGTATCCGGCCAGGGAAAAACGGTTGGTTTACGACCGAGCCGCAAGTCGTTCCATAGGATGATGTCGTCTGCAGCATGGATTCCGCCGCTCCGTCTTTTCGATCGGAACAGACTGAGAGATTTCTTGCCGCAGCCCCAAGCACTTTAATACCGAACCACCCGTTCCCTATGCTGTCGGGCAAACCGCCACAAAAGACCGAAAGCAAGCCATTAAAAGCCAAAGTCCGGAAGAGCGTTACGATAACGATTCGCTCTTCCGAACTTTGGTTTGTCGTGCAGTTAAGTCGCCTCTTCACCTTCGGAGCCCCTGTCAATCCGCTCCGCCGTGCCGAAGAAATAGTGCAAGACCCACAGGAAAAATAATCCTTCGAGAAACAGCCGACTCCGAGAACGAAATATCCCCGTACCCTTTTGCAGGGTACGGGGATATTTCGTTCTCGGCACCGCCCGCCCACAGGCAGGAATATCAGGGTAGTGCCGCAATCGTTTCAAAAGCCTCTCTCCAGACAGCATTTTTCCTGTACACCTCCACACTGCCGGCAGGTACATAAAGAATTTTAGCAGGAAAGCCGAAATTATCTTTCCCTAGCTCCGGCGGAATAACGGCCAGACAGGTAACGACAGCCATATCAAGATAACTTGGAAAAGCTCCTGTTTCAATCACCGTCACGCCATCGGGAATAGTTACATCCGTCAATTTATGACACTGCGAAAAAGCCCCGCCACAAATAGTTTGCAAACTCCCCGGCATGATAACACACGTTAGATTATGACATCGAGCAAAAGCGCTGCTCGGAATAGTCGTTACCCCCTCGGGAATACAGACGCTCTGAAGACTTTCATTCTCGTAGAATGCCCATTCACCGAACCTCACCATACGGTCAGGGAAGGTGATACGCTTCAAACTCTGACAATGCCAGAAAGCCCAATCTCCCATACTTGTCACACTTTCCGGAATAACAACTTTCGTCACAAAGCTGCATAACATAAATGCATAATCTCCGATGCGGGTCACACCTTCGCCAATCGTCAAGGAGGAAATCCTGTTCACATGCGGATACCAAGGCGGAGTTTCCGAAGTACCTCCATCTCTATAATCGGGCATAGGTCCTTCCCCGGTAATCGTCAGGACACCATCCTCCGTCAAAGTCCATGTAAGCTCCCCGGTCGTTCCCCCAAAAATCACCGCCGCCGAATCGCTGCCATCGCAAGAAGATAACCCTACAGGAAACAGCAGGCAAAAACACAAAGACCAAAATAAAAATCTTCTCATAAGCTGAAAATCATTAAATCCCCCTAAAAACAGTTCGTCCAATAAAACAATTCGACATAAATATATAAAAAATTATTCAAAGAGCGCCTATTCGGCAATATTTGCCATGGTGATTGATTATACGATTTAGTGTATCCCCCAGGATTTATCAGGATTTAGTTCGTCATCGCCTCATTTTTTTACAGCGACAATCACGCCCCAAGCTCCATAATATCGTCCTACTAATCTCTTTATCAACGATGTACTTCGTCATAGCATACAATAACCACAAAATACATCCGTAGCAAACATGCTCGATCATCATCGGTGGTCGCTGCTCTATGCCCTGCTCCTCCTTATCCTTTATATGAAAATCGATTTTTACAAAGACTTTTAACCCAAAGCGTTATGTGACAAAGGCAATGACGGGCCGACGGTCGCCGGCACAATTCGTATGTTTTTCAACTTCCCAAAACACCTTCCCTACCGGGACCGAAAGAGATTTCAGACCAGAACTGATCAACACGTCCACGACACACCAACGGATTCTCTCTCCCGCACCACACAAACCTCAATCGCGAATACACACGAACCGCGATCTATCGCCTACATAAATTTAACGCTTTTAATACGGGTGTCCCGCCCGGCGATTTCACGTTCGACGAGGCCCGTCACCACATCTGCGGCATCGTGCCAGCGGTTAGCACGGAATTTCCAGCGGTAAGTGGTCAGATGGGCATACAATTCGGGCCAGCGCAGCGCCCAGTCGCAGGGAAAACGTACCGTATGAACCACCGTCGCTGCGTTCGAGAGGATGCGGGCTTCCTTGTTAGCGGACTGGTGAAACCACTCCACACGAACCTGCGGCGCTAAAGCCTGCACCGCGCGGGCAAATCCCCGGCCTCCGTTGTTACTCTCGATCAGTGCCGCACGCGTACCCGACTCGCGGAGCATCGTTCCCACCAGTCCTTCGGTCATCTCCATCGGTTCGCGCGAATAAACCGCATCGGTAACGTAGATCACCCCGTCCGGATCGACGACATAACAGAGCGAACAGAGGTAATCGTCGCCCGTATCGGCCGTATCGGTATAGTTCGCCCGGCGCACGATGTCGCGGGGCAGCTCCTCGTAAGTCAGGAAATTATCCCCGTAGAGCAGCCCTTCGCGCACCGAAGGACGCCCCTGATACATACACTCGAACCGCACGGGATCGAGCCGCCGCTTACCACGCAGCAATTCCGCGCCGTGAAGCTCCTCCCAGAGCGCTTCGCCCGGTTCACGGGGATCGACCGGCGACGGAGGACGCGTTTTGAGAGCTTCGAAGTTCAAATAGAGCCAGGTATCGGGCGGCAGCGTATCGAGCTGCGCCCAGTCGGTGAACTCGACGAAAGGCTCCCGGCGGCAGAGCGTGCCGATCAAATCCTCCTCGTGCCAGCGCGTGAAGACGATCAACTCGCCGGAGAAGTTGTGCATACGGGTCTTCACGACCGAGGTGTACCACTCCCAACAGTTCTCCCGCACGACGGGCGAATTGGCCTCCATCGCATCTTTGTACATATAGTAATCAATTTTGTCGCAGATTAACAAAAAAAACGTTAAATTTGC
>OGOF01001707.1_pt1 | contig 12702 bp, 10 predicted proteins | sample 1552621 | NCBI WGS metagenome assembly OGOF01 (sample SAMEA2580156, study PRJEB22360) | human gut metagenome | biome: human gut; feature: human-associated habitat; material: faeces | place: Denmark | collected 2008/2010
CGGTTATTAATTTTTAGCCCAAACGGTTGAGCAGTTCCTTCAAGAAGTCGTAAGTGCTGCCGACGTAGTGGTAGTCTGAACCTTCGAAGACGATAGCGTTCGGGTTGGTGTTGACGGAGATGATGTTTTCAGCATGGTCAACAGTAAAGGTGTATTGCGGCGCGCCGGCAATCCCCAGGTTGATCAAAACTTGCGGCTTGATCTTATGGCCGTTGACGCCGAGCTGCTGGCCACGGTTGAAGTCTGAGCCGACCATTGGTCTGGTAACCCCGATTTCAGCACCCAGCTTTTCAGCTACTTGCTTGGCCAGAGCGATAGTTTCCGGCTGGTTGGCACCACGGCCCAGAGCCAGAACGATCTTGGCCTTTGGCAGGCCGGCTGCTTGTGATGGGCTGCTTACCGCGTCAACCGCGCCGGCTGGAGTTTTGGCTGCTTCTAAAAGCGGCAGGATCTGGTCAAGGTCGGTCAAGTCAGCTTGCTTTCTTGCCACTTCCTGGCTTGGTACATCAGCCATTTCAGCATTGCTGATTTCCGTGTACATCTTTTCGATCGTGCCTTCAGCGATTTCCATGGCTCTGGCGTCTCTTACCAGGTGTTCTGGAGAAAATTCAGCGCTGTAGCCGTAGCCGCCCATGATCTGCAGGGTCAAGTCACAGGATTCAACCGCTGCCTTGCTGCCGAAGCACTTAGCCATAGCTGATTGTTCCATGTATGGCAGGCCGGCATCCTTGCGGCGGGCAGCTTCCTCGTAAACCAAACGGGTCAGTTCCTTGTTGGTCGCAATCTTGCTGATCTTGTATTGGGTAACTTGCATGTCCTTGAGCAGGGTATTACCTGACTTGCGCTTAGCCGCGTAGTTTTTGGCAATATCAAGGGCATGTTCCTGGATCCCGGTCAAAACGGCCCCCATCAAGTAGCGGGCATCATCGTGGGCGTTGTTGGCAATTTCCAAACCTTGCCCCCGCTTGCCCAGCATGTTTTCCGGACCAACTTCGATCTGGTTCATGACAACTTCACCGCAAGGAATCCCCCGCAGGCCGATGAACTTTTCAACATAGCCGAAGGAGAAGCCAGGCATCCCCTTGTCCACGATAAAGACAGAGTATTCGTCAGGACCAGTCTTCACGTTGACTGAGTAAACTTGAGCCAGGGTCCCGTTGGTAATCATGACCTTGTCGCCGTTGATGATCCAGCGGCCGTCCTTTTCAACAGCGTAGGACTGGTGCTTGCTTGGGTCTGAGCCGCCTTCCGGTTCAGTGTTGGAGAAGCCGAGGATGGCTTGGGCGCCCCAGGCAAAGTAGCGCTTCTTAGCGGCGTCAGTCCCGTACTTGGCCAGCTGGTCACAGCTCTTGTAGTGGCCTTCCAGCATTACGCCGACACTGGCGTTGGCCTTGGCCAGGATGTTGACGATCTTGCCGGCGGTTGCAGCGGGAACGTCCAGTCCGCCATATTCCTTAGGAATTTTTGCCCGCAAAAGGCCCAGGTCAACGATCTTTTGGAAAAGGCCGTTTGGCAGCTTGGCCTGGCAGTCGATCTGCAGGTCAAAAGGCGCTACGTCTTTGTCTGCCAATTGCTGAACGGCTTGCAAAAGTTCGGTTTCGTTAGTCATGCTAGTATCCTCATCATTCTTTTATTATATAGAGAAGCAGCGCTTTTTATTTTGCACAGTCAAAATAAAGAAAACGCTTTTATAATTAATCCACTATCATGAACTAGTGGTAATGCGCAATAGGAGAATAAAAAAGGCCCACTCGCGTGAACCTTTCCAGTTTAATCAAGTTGAATTTCGCGGTCAAAAAGCCGGCGGCTTTCCGCGGTCAGATTGTGGGCGACGAACATGATCGTTTTATCCGTCTTGAGCAAGCGGGTAATAACCTCCCGCCTGGCAGTCTGGTCAATAGCGCTGGTGCCTTCATCGATCAAAAGCAGCTGGCTGTGGTAAAGATAGCTGCGGGCCAGAACAATTTTTTGCCGCTGACCGCCAGAAACATTGCTGTTTTCTACGGCAACTCTTGTATCAAGCCCGGCCGGCCACAGGCGCAGGTCTTCACTTAAGTTTACCTGGTCTGCTGTTTGGCGGAGCAAGTCTTGATCGCTTAAAGCCGGATTGAACATAGTCATGTTTTCAGCAACGCTGCCAGGGAAAAGCTGGGGATCCTGGGGGAGATAGCCGATTTGGCTCAAGTTGGGCTGAATGACCTTGCCCTTCTGGTCCAGATAGTGAATTTCTCCACTGGCTGCCTTGACTTCACCCAAGAGCAGCTTGAAAAAAGTACTTTTCCCCCGGCCGCTGGCACCGGTCAGCAGAACTTTTTCTCCAGGCTGCAGCTTGATGGCCGGGTAAGCCAGGGTGAGACCGTTAAAGTCAATGGTTAAAGGACTGCTGGCAAAAGCAGCTGGAGCTTGGCCGGTCTCTTTTTTCTCCGGGACAGCTTCTCTTTGCTTAAGCAGGTCTTGCCGCAGCTGGCGGCTGCCGGAAATTTCGCCTAAGTAGTCAGCCGCGTTCTGCAGATTGCCAAAAAAGTCACTGTTAAAAGAAGCAATGCTGCTGAGCAGGCCAAAAGCCGTCCAGTGTCGGATGACCAGAAAGGCGGTCAAGAGCAGGATCAGGCTGCTGCCAAGAGAATATACCAGCTGATTGAGGTAATCCAAATGGGCGGAGACGGCGCTTTTGTGCACATGGGCATCTTCCAGTTCCTTGGCGGCCAGGCCGGCTTTTTCCTTAAACCAGGCTAAGGACAGGCAGCGGTGCAAGTCGCCAAGGCCGAGCAGCCAGTCGCCAAGAACCTTGAGATAGGCCTGGTTCTGCGCGGCCAGTCTGTGATTGGCGTGGTTGAGCTGGCGGTCAAGCAGGCGGGGAAGGTAGATCTGCATCAAGGCAAAGATGAGGCAGGCGATGAAGAGACTCCAGTGAAAACTGAGCAGGGCACCGCCAGAAGCCAGGACAGTCATGCCGGCCTTAAAGCTGCTGTAAATATTGCGCAGGTAGCTGACAGTCAGCAAGTCCCCTTCCTTAAGCAGCTGGTTTTGCGCCTGGGCTGGATCGTGTGCTTGGCCATCATTGAATATATGCAGGGCAAGCTCTTGCCGGATCTGCTGCAGGTAGCTTTGGATCAGCTGCTCCAGGGACAGGTTGCCATAGTAGGTGAGCAGGGCACTGAAGACCAGGCAGGCCAGCTGCAAGGCCAGCATTTGGGCAAAAAGCACGGGCTGCCGGTTTCTTAAAGCATTGAATTCCAAAGTTAAGGCGTAAGAAGACCCGACCAGCAGCAAGGAACTTAAAGCAGCGGCCAGGAAGAGCAGGCTGCTTTTGACTGGCTTGCGGAGGTAAAATTCTTTAAAAGTCATACATCATACATGCTCCCTCTTAGCTAAGCTGATTTCCCGGTCAAAGCGGGCTTTTTGTTCAGGGCTTAAATTGTGGGCAACGAAAATGACGGTTGCTGGCAATTGGCAAAGGGTCCGCAAGATCTGATCCTGGCCGGCCCGGTCAACCGCGCTCAGTGACTCATCCAGCAAAAGCAGGGGAAAGCCATGGCTTAAAGTCCGGGCAAGAGCCAGTTTTTGCTTTTGACCGCCGGACAGGGTCAAATCGTCTGGAGTAATCTGGCGCTGGGGATCAAGCTGGAGGCCGACTGTTTCCAGGTAATCTTTTGGATTAGCACTTAGGCCAGGGGTATGCATGGTCACGTTTTCCGCTAAAGTCGCGGGGAACAGGACCAGGTCCTGAGCCAGGTAGCCGATTGAGTAAGAATCCGGCTGGAAGGCCTGGCCAGCAGCGTCTTTAAAGATGATCTGGCCTTTTTCAGCTTGTAAATTGCCTAAAAGCAGTTTTAAAAGGGTGCTTTTACCGCTGCCGCTGTCGCCAGTGATGAGTATTTTTTCACCAGCATGGATGGTAAAATCGGGGTAGGACAAAAGCTGCTTGCCGTGGGTCAGGGAGACTTGTTTGATCTCGATTTGGGCCATCCGGTTGACCGGTTGCAGATTGTCATTTTTCTTGCTTTCCTGCAGGCGGCTAAGCCGCTGGCGCAGGCTTTTGGTCGAATTCAGATAAGAATAGCTGCCGGCGATGTTTTCCAGGACGGAAAAAATACTGCTGGCGAAATAACCAGCCGCGATAACGCCACCTAAGGACATTTGTCCTTTAAAGAAGAGGAAGCCGGCGATGAGGGGGATGCTGACTGTGCCTAAGGCGTTGCTAATGCTTTGTAGGCACTGGATCTGGCTGTTGATCTTGCGGCGGCTGACTTGCCGGTCGGCCAGCTCTTGGCCGGACTTAAGCAGGGCTTTTTGATAAGGGCCTTTGGCAAAGTAGCGGCGAAGTTCTGCCAAACCGGCAGTCCATTGGGCGATAGTCGCTAAAAAGTGCTGATTAGCAACCGATAATTGATCGGTGTCCTGGTTGCTGTATTTTTCCAGTAAGCGGGCAATCGCGAAAGAAGTCACGGTAGTTAAGAGGCTGGCCAGGAGCAGGAGCCAGTGAAAAGAAAAGAGGCTGGCGGCAACCATAAGCGCGTTGATAACGTCACAGATCAAGTAAAAGAGAACAGTCGCGTAATCGTAAGTCAAAGTGTCAAGGTCTTGGCTAAAATGGTTGGTCATCTCGGAGACGCCTGCAGGCTGCTGGTAATAGTGGTCAGCCAGTCTGTCTCTGACGCCGTGCAGATACTGCTGGGTCTGCTTGCTGAAGAGGTAGTTGGCCCCGTTGAAAGCCAAGTTCAGTACTAAGGCCAGGGCAAACCGGATCAGAAGCAGGCTGCAAAAAATGTTAAAACGGCCGGCGGAAACTTGGTTGACCATTGGCGAGAACAGGTAAGTTGAAGTAACGTCGATGACCTGGGTCATGACCAGCAGGGCAAAGATAATGGCGAAGCGGCCCCGGTTGCTGTTGATTAGTTTACGTAAAGTCATGGGCAAAAATCGTGTAGTCTTTTTCTCCTAAAGGATCTTGGGCTTGTAAATAGTATCTTTGTTGTGTAACTTTTATAATCTTAATTTAATATAAAAACTTAAACAACTGGTATAAGCAGAAAACATTAACTATTTTTACTGCTATTACTTTTCACTTCTTGCTCATGCTTTACTAATTTCTTATAAGCTTTTTTGCTCCCGCGGTTCAAATCCTTGTTAAATTTATATTCTTGCCAGTCGCTTATGAAGAGCAGGTTCAGGTTATAGCCCTCTGGATAAAGGTCGGCAGCTTTTCGCCGTAATTTCAGCCGTTTAACGGGAATGACTGAAAATTGTTTGTTGACGAAAATTTTTGCCAAGGTTTGGTTTGCTTCTAAGGCGTAGAAAATACCCTCTCTTTCCAGATCGCCCGCGTAGACCACGTCTCCTTTGCAAAAATGTGTTTTGACTATTTTGCTAGTAGCTTTTTCTTTCAAAACGACTGTACTGCTGCTGAGTGGCAATTGACCGGCTAAAACTTTTTGCGCCTGGTCGATAATTTCTTTTGGCATCCCTACTTTTTGAGCAATCCAAAAAGCCCGGCTCTGCCCGACTTGGTCTAAGAGCAGACGGTAGGTTGGGGTGAGGGTGTCGGCATTGAAGTCCATTGACGCGGTCCGGTAATTAGGATGCTTAACAGCATAATCTTTAATTCTGCTGTAGTGGGTCGTGGCTAAAACTAAGCAGCCCTTAAGTTGCAGGGCTTGCAAGACGGAAATAGCAATAGCAGCTCCTTCATCGGGGTCAGTGCCACTACCCAGTTCATCGAGCAAAACTAGACTGCGGCTTTGAGCGTGAGTGACAATTTTGGCAATATTGGTCATTTCTGCTGAGAAGGTCGACAGGGAGTTATCTAGGTCCTGTTGGTCACCAATTTGGCTGAAAATCTGCTGGCTGACAGGGATGTCACAGATTTCCCGGCTGGGCAGAAAAAGCCCAATCTCTGTCATCATGATAGCCAGGCCGCAGTTTTTTAAAGTGGCGGTTTTGCCACCGGCATTTGGTCCAGTAATGATCAAGCCACGAACTGGTGGCTTGATTTCCAGGTCAAGTGGAACGGGATTTCTAAGCAGGGGATGCCGCATCCCCCGTAAAAGCAGCTGATTTGTCTGATTTAATCTGGCCCGCTTGCCATTCAGCTCCCGGCTATATCGCGCCCGGGCCATAATTTGATCAATTGCCGCGACGACATCAATGTTACGTAATAGGCCGGGGCTTTCTTCATAGACGGCAGCGGTCAGCTGTCCGAGGATCATCGCTTCAATAGCTTCAATTTGTCCCTTGACAGCAATCTTTTCGCTGCTCAGCTGGTCCAGTTTGCGTGGAAGAATGAAGGCAGTCTGTCCATTGGCTGAATAAGCGATGATTCGTCCAGCGATTGCCTTTTTAAAGCTGCTTTTGACGGGCAGAGTCAAGTGACCATCTTTTTCTACCAGCCGCTGTTCTTGCAAACTTTGGCTGACTTTCTTGCTTTGCAGCAGCTTACCAGCCGTATCTTTTATTTCCTGGCTTAGTTCCTGTTCTTGCCGCCGCAGCCGCCGTAAGTCGCGGTCAGCGCTGTCGGCAACTTGACCATGTTCTATTGACTGATAGATCTGTTCAACTAGTTTTGGAAAAAGCTGGAGTTCTTCACCATAGGAATTAAGGATTGGAACCAGATCTTTTTCTCTGTACAAAAAGCGTTGCAGCAATTCACAGACCCGGAGATAATCAGCAACTTTTTCCAAATCATCTGCTGATAGAAGGAGCCCCTTCTGAGCGCGATTGATCAATGGCAAAAGGGAATCTGAAGAAACAAACGGCAGCTGCAAGCTCCGCTCTAAGAGCCGCGTACCTTCCTCTGTTTCATCGAGCAAGTGGGTAACAGCTGCCGGTTTGGTCAATGGCTGGGCCTGCAGAAGCAAGTTTCTGGCTTCGGGGGACTTGGCGTAAGACGCTACTTGGGTAAGGACTTGTGCAAATTGCAATTGGTTGTTTTCAAAAAATTCAGTCATCTAATTTTCCTTTAATCTGATATGTGTAAAAAAGCGGTCTCCAAATAAGTTGTAGACCGGTTGATAATATTCTGCTTTAATTAAGCGAAGTTTTCCTGCAGGTCCTTCACGCCGGCTTCTGACAGGGTGGTGTAGATTGAATACTTAACGCCCTTGAAGGTTTCCAGGCTAAGTTCGACGCTCTTTTCACCATTGCTGCCATCGCTGACTGCCACGCCCAAAAGCTTGTAGGCAGTTGAAGTCGGGTCTGGTGAGAAGTACAGGCGCTTCTTGCCGTCAGTTACTGACTTTTCAGTGTAGAAGTAAACCTTGGCCGGGAAGGACTTGACTGCCAGGTTGAGGTCGCTGGAGTCAACCTCGTTCAAGGTCAGCAATTCGTAGTGCTGAGCCAGGTGACCGCCAACGCTTTGGAAGACAGACAGGAACTTTTCGGTTGCTTCAGGGTCAACTTCACCAAAGTCGATGTTGTCGTTTTCTTGTACCAATGACAAGATCAACAAGTGCTTAGTATCCTTGTCGTAGTATACGCTGAAGTTTTCAACGCCACCTGGCCAAGGAGCCTTGCCCTTTTCATATTGGGTAAAGTAGACGCTTGAGTCGTTCTTGACAACCAGCTTGCTTGCGCCATCAACGGTCTCCAGAATGGTGATCGGCATTGGCGGAACATTGCTGTCCTTTTGACGCTGTGCCCACAGCTGGGATTGCTTCTTCTTTTCATTGCGGGAGTTGATGTAAGTACCGACGCAGATGATGATGACCAATAATAAAAGTATCCAACCCATAGTTGTCTAAACCTCCAATATAGGCATTTCTTCCGAGCTGAAAAAATGCTTGATTAATGCTAAGTTAAAATTTATCTGGTTCAAAGCTAAGCGCTAAGCCCGTTTATATCTTTTAATTTTACTACAAAATAGCCGTTTGGCAAACCTTGTATAGGCCGAAAAGTTATTAAAATTAAGCGGAGACGGGGTTTTTAAGAAAAAAGCAGCTGATCCTTATTAGAAATAAATTAAGTTAGCGCTAGGCATTCTTTTCAATGCTTTCCCTTAAGTAGCCCAGGTACTTTTGCCCAATGGAAGAAAGCTGGTGCAGGCGGTTGGTCAGGTAGCCGATTTCAATGTATTCGTCGCTGATCAAAGGCCGGGCGATGATGTCGTCCCCGTTTAAGTCAGCGTTGATGATCCCTGAAGATATGGTATAGCCGTTTAAGCCGATTGCCAGGTTAAACAGGGTAGCCCGGTCACTGACAATAATAGATTTTGGGGAATGCTGGTCAGCCAGGGTTTCTTCCCAGTAATAGAAGGAATTGTGCTGGCCCTGGTCGTAGCTGAGCTTGGGGTAGGGCAAGAGGTCTGCTAAAGAGATAGATTTTTTGCCGGCCAGGGGATGGTTTCTGTATAAAAAGACGTGGGGGCGGGCCTTAAAGAGGGGCATAAAGCTGAGTTCCTTTTCCTGGAAGCTGTTTTCCATGACCTGGCGGTTGTAGCGGCTGAGGTAGACAATGCCGATCTCGCTGTGGAGGTTGGCCACGTCTTCGATGACTTCATAGGTTCGCATCTCTTTGAGGCTGGCTTGGTAGTCGCTCTGGCCGATTTCTTTTAACAGCTGGACGAAGGCGTCAACGGCGAAAGCATAGTGCTGGGCCGCCACGGAAAAAATCTTCGGCGCGCTGGACTGGTCGCCATAGCGGCGCTCAAGCAACTGGACCTGGTCCAGGATCTGCTGGGCGTATTGCATGAACTCCCGGCCATCTTCGGTTAAGCTAACCCCTTTTTTGCCCCGGATCAGGATGGTGATCCCCATTTCTTTTTCCAGCTGCTTGATGGCGCTGGACAGGGTGGGCTGGGCGATGAAAAGTTCTTTGGCTGCCTCGGTCATGTTGCCGAGGGCGACGACTTTTTGCAGATAGAGCAGTTGCTGGATGCGCATGCTTGAACCTCCATAGTTTAAATCTATCGATACACGATAAAAAATAGCTATTTTCAATCATAACGAGATCTGGCTATAATAACAAGCATTAAGAGCAAATTAAAAATACGATTTAAAAACTTCGGAGGTAATTCAGATGTCATTTCCACGTTACGATATTGTCGGCAGTTTCTTGCGTCCAGCAGCATTAAAGGAAGCCCGGGAAAAATTTGCCCGCGGCGAAATCAGCCAGGCTGAGCTTACGGCCGTAGAAGATCAGGAAATCAAGGACCTGGTGCTAAAAGAAGTCGCTGCCGGCTTAAAGGTGGTTTCTGATGGGGAATTCCGCCGCAGCTATTGGCACTTGGATACTTTCTGGGGCTTTGGCGGGGTAGAACATGTACGGGCTGAGCATGGCTACTTCTTCCATGATGAAGAAACCCGCCCAGACGCGGCCAAGTTGGTTGGCAAATTGACTTATGAAGCCGGCCACCCGGACGTGGCAGCTTTCGACTTCCTCAAGCCTTTGGCGGATGCAGCTGGCGTTGAAGCCCGGCAGAGTATCCCTGCCCCAGCTCAGCTCTACTGTGAACTGATTTGCCGCAACGATGAATTGATCGCGGCTACTGATGCCGTTTACCCTGACCGGGCAGAACTGGCCAAGGACGTTTCCAAGGTCTACCGGGAATTGATCTTGGACTTGTACAAGCACGGTGCCCGCGACATCAAGCTGGACGACTGTACTTGGGGCGTCTTGGTCAACGACAGTTTCTGGCATGCTTTTGACGAAGGCCACCTCAAGCGCGAAGAAATCCTGCAGCTTTACAAGGAAATCAATGAAAATGCCTTGGTTAACCTGCCAGAAGACTTGCGGATCACGACCCACATCTGCCGGGGCAACTATGACTCAACTTGGGCTTCAGAAGGCGGCTACGGCCCAGCTGCTCCTTACGTCTTCAAGGAGAAAGGGGTGGAGGCCTTCTACCTGGAATTTGACGATGACCGGTCAGGCGACTTCGCTCCTTTAGCTGAAGTGCCAGCCGACAAGGTAGTTGTTTTGGGCCTGGTAACCAGCAAGAAGCCGGAATTGGAAGACCCGGAAGCTTTGAAGGCCCGGATCAAGGAAGCTGGCCAGTACCACCCATTGGCTACTACCGCTCTCAGCACCCAGTGCGGCTTTGCCTCAACTGAAGAAGGCAACCACTTGACTGATGAAGAACAATGGGCCAAGATCAAGCTGGTCATCGACACGGCTAAGGAAGTTTGGCCAGACGCTGAATAATCAATAAGGATGCCTCCTTGCGCGGGGCATCTTTTTGATATTTCCTTTATACATATGCTATGGTATCATTTTCTTATATTCGTATATGTGAATTTCAATTTTTGCTGGGGGAAAAATTAGAATGAGAGCGAGAAAAAGTATCTTAGCAATTTCGTTGAACATGTTGCTGATCGTGGCTGCCTGCTTACTGATCGACAAATTAGCCCACAGACAGAGCACTTTTTTGGGGATTCTTCCTTTCCTGGCCTTCTACGGGGCCTATGAGTTCCAAATGAGCGAATCCGTGCCAAAGAAGATCCACACAATTGTAAACGTGGTCTTGGGAGTGGCCGCTTTAGCCATTGCCGGCGTGCTCATATATATCAGCTTCCATGGTTAAACAAACAAGATTAGATTCCTCCTTGCGCGGGGCATTTTTTTGATATTTGGAAAAAATGTCACAAGTCTGATAAATTTCTCAAAAAGTCAGCCGAAGCGCTTTCGCAAAGCCAAATTCTTCTTTATAATAGGACTAGCAAAAAGAGAACATTGAAGAAATGAGGCAACTACTTTGAAGAAATATGCATTTGGTGTTGACATCGGTGGTACCACTGTAAAGATTGGTTTGTTTGAAACCAACGGTGAATTGTCCCAAAAGTGGGAAATCCCAACCAGAAAAGAAGGCAACGGGGCTAAGATCCTGCCTGACATCGCAGCTTCTCTGAACGACAAGCTGAAGGAACTGGACATTCCTAAGGAAGAAGTAGCCGGGGTCGGCATCGACGTGCCAGGTCCAATCCTGGACGACGAAATCGTCAACCGCTGCGTCAACCTGGGCTGGGGCGTCTTCAACGTGGCTGAAAAGGTCCGCAAGCTGACTGGCCTGGACGAAGTCAAGGTAGCCAATGACGCCAACGCTGCTGCTTTGGGTGAAATGTGGCAAGGTGGTGGTGAAAGCCACCAAAACGTTGTCATGGTTACCCTGGGTACCGGTGTCGGCGGCGGGATCATCTCTGAAGGCAAGATCGTCGCTGGTGCCTTTGGGGCTTCCGGGGAAATCGGCCACATGCTGGTCAACAAGGATGAAACCCAGCTCTGCGGCTGCGGCAAGAAGGGCCACCTGGAACAATACGCTTCCGCTACTGGCATTGCCCGCAAGGCCAAGGAACTTCTGGTTGAAAGCAGCGAAGAATCAAGTCTGCGCGGGGTAGACCAGCTTGACGCCAAGGCCGTCTTTGACGCGGCTAAGGAAGGCGACAAGCTGGCTTTGGAAATCGTGGACTTTGTCGGCGAAACTTTGGGCACTGCCCTGGCTTCCATCTCCTGCGTCTTTGACCCAGAAGTCTACGTTATCGGCGGCGGGGTCTCCAAGGCTGGCCAAATCTTGCTCGACACTGTGCAAAAGCACTTCGTTGACGCGGCCTTCCACGCTTCTGAAGGTACTGAATTCGCCCTGGCCCAACTGGGCAACGATGCCGGTATGTACGGTGCCGTTAAGATGGTTCTGTAATTTTGAATATAAAAAAGCACCAGACTTTTAAAGTCTGGTGCTTATTTTGTTTATTCTAAAGAGTCCAGGGTTGCCTTCATCGTCGCGGCTGAGGCCTGCATCTTGGCCAATTCGCTGTCATTTAACGGCAATTCCAGCACGTGGCTGATTCCTTGCCCGTTGATGATGGCCAGGGTGCCCAGATAGATCTCATCCTTGATCCCGTATTCCCCGTGCAATGGCGCGGAAAGAGGCAGGGCCAGGTCGTTGTTTTCCAAAATGGCCGCCACGATCTTGGCCAGCATCATGGCCACGCCATAGTAGGTCGCGCCCTTTTTGCCGATGATCTCGCCGCCCTTTTCCCGGACGTGGGCTTCAATCTCATCCAAGGCTTCTTTAGTCATGCCCGGATAGTCAAGCAAGGGCTTGCCGTTGACCACGGCACTTGAGAAGTTCTCAAAGCTGCTGTCGCCATGTTCACCCAGAACCCAGGCGTTGACTGATTCAATTGGCACTTGCAGCCGCTTGGCCAGTTCTACCCGCAAACGAGCTGAGTCCAGGGAAGTCCCGGTCCCGATGACCCGCTTCTTTGGGAAGCCGGACAGCTTCTGGGTCAAAGTGGTCAAGATGTCAACCGGGTTGGCGGAAACGACGAAGATGCCGCTGAAGCCGGAAGCTAAGACTGGATCAACGATGCTCCGCAAGATGGCTTCATTCTTCTTGATCAAGTCAAGCCGGCTTTCACCTGGCTTGCGGGGCACGCCGGCCGTGATAACTACCACGTCGGCGTCAGCCGCGTCGCTGTAGTCACCAGCTCTCAGCTTGGTCTGGCCCGTAAAGTAGGTCAGGTCTTCCAGGTCCAGGCAGTCGCCCGCGGCCCGGTCTTTATTCAAGTCACAGATGACCAGTTCATCCACCCGCGTTGTTTGCAATAAATCGTTGGCAAAGTTGGAACCGACAGCACCGTCGCCAACCAGCAGGACTTTTCTGCTCATTATTTAATCCTCCTTCAAGGAAATTAGCTAACCATATTATAACTGAATTAGCTGGAAAATTTCCCGGAAAATAAAAAACGCGGCCCAGAGGACTGCGTTTCT